>Ga0209208_10004461_pt1 | contig 19820 bp, 15 predicted proteins | sample S1TSphfallax_3_FD_187694 | JGI IMG/M metagenome (GOLD analysis project Ga0209208, IMG submission 187694) | Host-associated microbial communities from peat moss isolated from Minnesota, USA - S1T2_Fd - Sphagnum fallax MG (SPAdes) (version 2) | ecosystem: Host-associated > Plants > Peat moss >...
GTTGACAATGTTGACTTCGTCAACCAATCCTCATCATTGGACACACCATCATCCAATTGTAAGTATGCAAGGTTAGCAAACATGCATTTCAAACCACCACGGTGAGTTCCATAATACATGCACAATACTCAATGATATTCTTCATTGTAAGGTCAATACAACTCAATAGAATAACAACTTGATGCTTGCAAAAGTTGCCTCGCAATGCCCATTTGCAAGTGCAAATTGTGTACTAAGTGAAAGGGGCATGGATCTTGTAAGTAACACTAGGATGGCGTTGGCTTCGCACCCACCAAACATTGCCACCATCATTTGCTTGAAAGGTAGGTGGGATCAAATTGTGTGTGGACTTTGATTAGTTTTGCCAACACTTGCCACCACAAAGTCACACCATGACCTTGTTTTTTATGAACCTTTGCTTCTTCATTTTGACTTGATGCATATAATGTTGTGCCACTGTCATGGTTAGCTTCCATAGTAACTAGTCAATACAACACCCTTTCAAACCCTTGGTCTCAAAAGATAACCAACATTTCATAGCCTTGTGATAAGACTCTATGCTAGCTTGTGTGTTTTTATTCAAGTGTGGCACCTGATGAAACCCAACCATCCAAAACTTTGCATGGACATGCACAACATACTTTCAACCCGTGGTGTAATTCACATGTGTGAAAAGTGAACATGCAACTTGTAATGCATCCATAGCAAAAAGGTTTAATAACATGCCATACTTGGAAGGGGGACCCTTTATTTATTAAGTTGGAAATAATAAGCCCAAAAGTATCTTGTCCAAGCAACACTAGGTTGTAAGTTATCAAAACTCTTGATCACCATCTCCCTCCCACATGCCTTAAAATCATCAATGGTTTCATCTAGGTTGATGGAAATAAACATAATCATGTGGAGGTAATCAAATATTACACACTTCACATCTAAATCTTCAATTTTCTCCATGGAGCGCAAGCACCATGCTTTCAACACATGCCATGTGCAAAAAAAATTGGGACATGATGTCGACTTCGCACAACCTACCATGGTACACCCAACATTAATGTGTTTACCATGAACAATAAATATTTTATGAAATCCCCATGCTAACATAGTACCAAAACATATGATAATGCAACAAAAAAATAAAAATCAATGTACAACTTACCATAATGTTCAGAGTTCCTGAGGGCATCGTCCACAATAAAACATGATGGTTTCCAATGTGGCATATGTGAGAGGACCTTTTCTTGCAGGGCATTCAACCACTCCACAAAGTTTTCACATGTTTGCCAACTTGTGATAACTTAACCAATTGAGTACCCTATGTGATGAAAATCAAATGCCATTAATGTGAATAGGTAGTACTTCACATTATTGGTGCCAAATGTGGCATCCATAGAAATAAACATGTTGTGATTGAATTGGAACATGATTCGAAGTTGTGTAGGTGTTTGAATCCCTATGGTGAAAAGGACTTGAATCCATTTCATTTCACCTGTAGTTTGGAAATAAAAAACATTATCAGGATGAGCACAAACCCATGATTAAATGGAAAGTATTGAATTTTTGTGCAAATGTCAAATGCCCTTCTTGTGCTTCTAATCCAAGTAGGCAATATCTTGGAATTGTAAAAATCATCCTAGGTCATCCATTCACTCACATTTGTGCCCACCAAATTTCCTTGTGTTTGTCATAAATTTGCTTCAACCTTAATTGGGTCCATATAAACTCCTTCAACTTGTGAGATGCACGTGGAGCATACACTGACAGCCATGATGTGAACCTTGGGGGACATGCATTGTGAGCAAGATCTCCATTTGTTCGAGTGTGAGTCTGATGGTAAATATCAATTTCCATCACATTTAGTCGTGCATAAAAGCTTTTGATGGATAAATGGGCCAAAAAACCATATTTGATTGACCCAATGGTGGTCCTTTGGCCCATAATCACATTCACACTTACAAAACATAGTTTCCATTCAATCAAATCAAAAGACACAAGAGCAACTAACCTTATAACTTGCAAAAATGACCAATGGAGAAGGTTTTTAGGTTTTGAAACCATAGCAAGTATGTCCAAGGTGAATTTTTATCATTGGGTTTTTTACATCTTCTTGAGGGGACAAATTCTTGGAGATGTTCCATTCGACCAGAATTTGCATATCCATTCATTCACCTTGCAAAAACTCAATGACATGAACATGGAGGATGTATGCGGTTACAATTGCCACCTTGTTCTAGCCTTCACACCTAAAACCATCTTTCCATGTTAAGTCCACATTCGAGAAAAATGACTTTGCTAGGTTTTGGATCTTGATGGAGTTTGCCCCATGCTTTGAATTGCCAAAGAAATAACCTTGTAGTAGGAGTCCCCCAACTTGTGAAAAACCCATGGAATACCTTCACAAGTTTATGAATTGTAATAACCTTAATCAATAAAGCCATTAAACCCTAATAAAAAAAACCCTTAAACCTTACAAATGAACCTTACCACAACCCATAAACAAGCAATAATTGACAAATGGTAAAAAAAATCAAACAACTATCTTATGGCTATCTAAACTTATGCAAAAAAACAATTATTTATATTTTTAGAGACAATCAATTGAATATATGTAGGGCTTTCAATCAAAATGTGCAATACCCACATGCAATTGATACTTCCATGACCATCCATATGAAAGGGAGAACAAAATTCCCTAAGTAAAACCCAAAAAATAAAATGACAAAAGGAATTTATTAAAACAGAATATTATACTGTTGATGTTCAAGGGTGATGCCATTGATGTTCAATGGGGTTTTGGCCCTATATGAAAACACATCCATGGATAGATCAATATGGATGTCATTAAAGAAATAAACACAAAACCTTAAATAGTTCCAATGGTGGATGCCATGAACCATGATAATTCTAAACAATTAACTACAAATGACCTTAAAAAAATAAATACACATAGTCACTATTGAGTCTAAATATTCAAACAAAAATAAATGAAACCTCATTATAACAACTAATTAAACCCTAATTTGATGAAATTAAATGAAACAAACAAATGAATGGAAGCCATGGTGTGTTTCTTACCTCTTAATTTAGTCTATTAATGTGAGCCTTTCTTCACTTTCTTTGAGATAAAAAGAGAAAGAAAAAAATGTATTGTGGCATGTGTGGGCAAATGCCAAATTGCCCCCAAAATCCATATTAGGTTTGATTTTAGTTAGGTTTAAAAAGTGCAAAAAATCATAAATGTTTGTTGTCTCCATAATTAAAAATTTAAAAACCTTGATATTAAATAACATAAATAATCGTGAAGACATAATATTGTTAAATCTAATCCACATTGCTTAAACACACCATTGAAATAAGCAAATCAAATTGTTTAATTTAAGCCTAATTGTTTGATAAACATGTGTATAACATGCATTAAATGTGTCGGGTTTGCAATAACCCCCATGGTGAAAAACACTTTCAAAGCACAACATGTAATACCTTCACTGGGGTTTCAAATACTTTAGATTTTTAAAAAAGATTTTGCAATACTATTATAACACACTAAAACATCATGTTTATAACCAATGTCTATCTACAATACCCTTACACAAGGGGTGATAAATACTTCAATCATGCCTTTATTAATTTGTTTCAATGAACAAGATCTAGTTCCATTCAATACCTTCATTTTATTCTTTCCTCATTATTTTCAACCATTGGAGGTCTATTGGAGTGCCAACCAGGTAGGCAGGTGTAGCCATATATAAGTGGGGTTTGGTAGTTACCTACCTAAAATGTTGGTAGGTAGAAAAATAGATGGGGGGTGGGTAGGTGGGTGGGGATGAGAGTAGCACATTTTAAATTTATAAGTGAGTAGGTAGATTGGGAAGAGTCTACTCTTAATTTAAATATATAGGTGAGTAGGTAGGTGCAAGGCAGTGGGGGGTAGTAGGTAGGTAGGTGGGTGGGAAAAGTTTAAAAAAAGAAAAAAAAAAGAAACCGGGTGGGAGAAAATAAAGTTGCAAAGAGAAACTGAGATCAGGGCTGAGAAAGGGCAAAGAAAAAAAAGGCAACCTGGGATGGCACAGGGATAGAAAAGAGAATATAATCAGTGCACCATCCATCCACGTTGGTGCACTGGTGGGTGCTGGTTCACTCTGGCCTTGTTTGGGGGTCTCATGGGGTCATACAGTCATAAGCCATCACATAAACGTATCCAATGTCATTACCTAAACACAAATGGAAAAAGGAATGACGACGACAACCACAACGTTGTTTTATTGAAATGATGAATCTTCGCACTTCAATTAGAACATAGAGATTTTAACCTAAATTTTCTCTTTTGATTACAAAAAGAAAGAGTTGAAAATTTATTTCCAATTTATTTGAAACTCATTGGATTTGAGACCATGATTTTGGCACAGAGTCAATTTATTTGTCAATCTTTTGACAGTAACAATTGAGGCTGTTGATTCACCCGAGTTGTAAGATCATGTTCAATGAGGACCACTCAAAATCTATCCCCCACTGTCATGCAAGAAGCATTGCCAATAAAGGGGAGCACAAAAGAAAAGACCAAAAAAAGCTCCTCCAGGCAACTAGTTAGATTAGAGCCACTCCTTGGGGACAGCTGCTTTTAAAAATCTTTAGTCAAATCATTTCCAAAGAATAATGCTGCTTTTTAATATATAGTTGAATCTAAATTTATAGAATGATATTTAAGTTCCAGGCCAGACAACAAACGCCCCTTCACTCCCTCCCCCCAAAAAAACCTTACAGCACCGTCTGAAATTTTTGGGAATATAGTGTTCATTTGAAACCCTAGAAGTTACCCTTGAAAGTCACCAGTTAACATTGTGGATACCATAGACCGCAAATATAGCAGACTTTTGGAAAATCTAAAACCTTTGTCTACAATTGGTGTGAAAGGGGGACTATAGCCAAAGTAATAAAGAAACTCACTTATCACTTTACAAGACACTCATGGTTGATTGTTCTTTGGAAAATCCTTGAAAGATTTCCTTCTCTTCTCTGCCAAATAAAGGAAGAAAAGCCAAAAGGCGAAGGGGCCAAAAATCCGTCACAACATCAAAGGAGTTCTGCCAAATAAAGGAAGTCATACGTAGGGTAAAGCCCCATAGTGGGGGGCATTCTCATAATAACCTATGCCTCAGGGTGATTCTCAAGATAAGGAAATTTCTTAAAAGTGCCGTCCAAACCTTCCCCTGTAGCCAGAAAAGGAGCCAGGGTGAACCGGGCACCTACACTGGCACTTTAGCCTTTCTGGACCAAGGCCTCCAAGTGGCAATATTTGGACTGGGAGAAACAGGGGTTTAGTCTTAGGATGGGATATTTATAATGTCCAGAAGCAACCCAAAAGAAAATTGGGGTTGTCATGGTTACCTGTGCACTGTGCAGACGCTGGGAAAAATGTTCAATTTTCTTTTTGGGGGGGGGGGGAGGAGGTCCTTTGTTATAGTATATAATCTTTATTTAACTATTGTTTGATATTATTTGACACTGTCAGGGAGTTACTGAACGTGCATGGCGGGCAGCCATTGGTGGTTAAAGAGACAATTGAGCTTATTATTAAATGAGCCAATTCCTAGCGGCTAATTTTTATTTATTTATTTATTTTAGCTTCTCATATCATCCATCATCAGCCATTGACTGCAGCCTCCACACTTCCTTTTGTCATCATTGTTGCCGCCCGACTTTCTTTGCCTTGCTCAGCTCCATGCTTTGCCCAGGATACATGGTTGGCTATTCTTGTAAAATATCTATCCACCCAGGGTTAAATTGAGGGCGGCTGCTAACACATGCTTAGAACTCGTTCCTGTTGCCATTTTTCCTTGATATAGAGCTACCTTATTACTGCCTTCTGTTGGAGGCCCATTCGCAGCACACATCTCTGACCCAATGATAATCGCCTTTCCTGCATCTTCTTATAGGCTTTTGGGATTTTTTTGGGGGAGGGGAAGAGGGAGTCTATCTTCTAGAAAAGCTTGAAGCCTGGTATAGGAGTTGGGTTCTGTTTGGTTTTTCCCTTCCCTTCTTTTTTCTGGGCACAAATGAGAAGAATTCATGGCAAAGAGAGAGAGAGAGAGAGAGAGAGAGAGAAACCCTCACCAGAGAAGGGCAACGCCACCCTGCACTCAAGAAGTTCAACTGATGAAGCCTCTAGGAGGCCTGTCAGAGCACCATCTAACAAAATTACTACTTCTGACATAGAGCACGTACTACCTACCCGAACCTGGGTCAAAGATAGCAAGAAGCTTCCTACCCTTAGAAAGGGAAGATCTGATAGATCTCAAACACCTCATCCATGCTGTTGTAACATAGTCTATCAAAGTTTTCCAAATCAGCTTCCTAATCCTAATGTAAGGCCAACTGACATTGCTGAGGACCTTGTTGTTTCACTCAATCTAGAGTGTCCAAAGGGTGATCCCTCTTAGTAAGAACCAGATTCCTTTGACCTTTCAGAACCTCCTAGGGACCTTGGCAAGAAAGACAAATTGTTTCCAGTGCAATGGGGGTGCTTGTCTCTTGTTGGGCCCATAGACTAGATAGTTCATAATTTGTTGGGCATACACCCAAGTGTCTTAGGTATGTGCGCATTCCCAAAAACTATGCAATTTAAATTCATCTTCAATTTCATATAATGGGCAAGTTTGATCAATCAATGCATCCGCTACTATTATCCATTTATTCACCACAATTGCTTTGTTCCTCACAACCAAAATGAAACCTAACCCAAGCAGTAGCCCACCTCAATTTGAAGTTTGTCTGGAGGAGCTCAATCAGTCTTTTGTGACAATATTGACCTTAGGCTTTTATTTCCTCAGCATTTCCCTCCCCAAGTTAGTAGTATAGGAGAGAAGCAATTTTCCCCTCTACCATGCATAAGCTTATGGGTCAAGTTCTACACTCTTGATCTTGCCACAACAAAACTTGAAAGCAAATTTTCTTTGGCCCTTTGATTACTTTGTCACCTTAACTTGCACCACCTCCCCAACCCATTGGTCATTGCTCCCCTCTTCACCTCCCTCCATAACTACTTGGGTAAAGGCTCTGAATTGATTTTGAATAGTATGATGGGTCACCTCCTTTAGGATGGTAAGTTGCTGCACACCGCTGTCACATTAGGATTGAAAGCTCTAGAGACTTGGTAAACTAGAAAAGGCTTCTACTTGTTGTCTTTATACATATTGAACTATTAATTGTTGCTTGTTTGACCCAAAAAACTTCATATTGTCAATTTTGCCCTTGAATTCTTTTAATACAGTTAAGTTGAAGGTTTGGTGAACCATCAGAAACAAGTATGGGGCCAGTGCGCACCCTTGGTGCACCCCATGTTGAATGGCAAAATCCCTAGTGGTCTACCCATTAACCAACATGTAGATTGGAGCTCCCAAAAATAACATTGGGTCATGATAACAAGCTCAACAGGAATTCCAAGCCTTTTCATACACTTGAAAGAAAAAATCCCAATCAACCTTATCATATGCCTTAGAAAAACCTAGTTTCAAAAACACAATTGGTTGTTTATTGAAATGGGTTTCTTGGCCCATGAAATTGTCTCATGGGCTAAGAAAATACTGTTTAAATTGTATTTTAATGAAAAGATTGTTAATTGGTCTTGGTTGATGATCTCCATTAACACAAGCTAAAGACACAATTGGAGACATTTTGCAAATATTTTATAAGGTACGTTAAGTAGTGTAATAGGGCGTTGGTTAAACAAAACTTTTTTTCCCCTCTTTTATGTAGCAAAATGATCATGCCCCTACTAACTTCTAGGGGGGAGTTGGATCCCATTTTGGATTTAAATATGCACCATGTCAATGAACTCCTACTCAAAAAACAGTCACATGCACTAGAAAAATTCCATCTCTTTCCCATCAAGGTTAGGGGCTTTGCTGTTGGCCATGGCTCCTAGTGTTGCAAACAATTCACCTTTTGTTATGAGAGTAATCAAAATCTGCTTCAATCAATTAGGGATTTTATTTGAAAGATTCCCAAGAAACACCTCCTAAGCCTCTCTTGAATCTTGTTTACAAGCCTCCTTGGGATAAAGTTTGGAATAAAACTCCTTATAGTACTCACCAACCTTGCTTGGGAACTAAGCTTTGCCCTTGTCTTAATTTCAATTCTAAGATCAAAGGTATGAAAACCTCAATCTTTCAACAAAACAAAGGATTCTTTAATTGCAATGTGTCCTTTCTTTAACCACTTAATCCTACTCCTAATTTTAGTGTCATCAATCTTCCCCTCTTCAAACACCTTTAAACCTTTTAGGGTGGCTTCTTCCATGGATTCCTTGATTGTTGTGTTTTGAGGTTTAGTTTGTAAGGCCACTTGAGCAACTTCCAATTAATTCCTTGTTTCTTTCTCTAATTGCCTACTTTCCTTAACCTTCATTATATAGAACAAATTGTAGAACTTAACAATGCTCTGAAACTTGGAAAAGAAAGGTAAGGCTGCATTCATCTTCTTTCACAAATATGTTGTACCTAAAATTGCTTCAAGGCAATTTAAATATCACTTATTCATACAATACCTCTTGTCAAATTCTTGCAGCTTGTATCAAAATGAGACAAGGCAATGATTAGATATTCCACAATTGCTTTTAATATCATAATGTATGATGACATTCCCCCCATGGGTTCCACCCTCTTTTGACACATAGAACCTATCTAATTTGGTCAAGATTCTACACCCATCCCTCCACCTATTCTCCTAGGTATACTTCAACCTATCCTTGAGATCAAATCCGTCATCAACATCAAAGTTCTTCCTGAATTGATTTGAAGCAAACAACTCTAAGAGAGCAATTATGCTCAAGAGATTAACCACTCACAAACATTCTATTTATCCCTACTGAACCCTACCATATTCCAATCACCAACAAAAATCCTTCTACAATCTCTAGGTAACTTTTGGATCTTCTTTGCCCATAGGATGCAACGCTCTTTTGAGTTTTAGGCGCATAAATGTTTGTCACCCCCATATCCCCACTAGGTAGACCCTTAAGCTTAATCCAACACTTTCCCTTCCCTTAGTTTTCTTCACTTTGTCCTCATTCATATTTTTATTATTTATTGTGTACAAGTAAATATAGTTTGTTGGTTTTGTTGTATCCAGTCCTATCCAATTGGCTTTGAGAAGGCTCAATGAAGTTGGCGCTCCAATTTTGAAGGGGTCACTTACCCTAAAGCAACCAATCACTGCAATTATGCTTGTACTGCACATATTTTCCCCTACTGTTGCACACTATTGCTCTGTATCCATCATGCACAAAACCCCTAGTGTCAGAAACTGTTGTTCCCTACACTTGCACAACAGGACTTGGGTTCTTGTATGTGAAGTACCATAGTACCTTGACCACCCTGGACACGTGTTTGTTGGAATAATCAATTCATTTTGAGGATTTCATTTTGAGAAATTATATATTCTCGAATATTCCATCAGATTCCTTATTTTCCTTCAGAAAATATGTATTTCTGATTTTATTTTTTTTGGAAAACTTCAACATTTCTGAAAATAATACAATTAATGTGGAACTGATTCATGTACTACACCATGGTCAAATAATCTTGGGTACGGTGTCCAATGAGGGAGTGTGATTATAGGGTTGTTTCCTGCAATGAGGTGTGCAAATCATGGGATAAATGTGAATTGGTGAACTCAAATTATATCCATTGGTTGTAGGTTTAACATATTTTCATATCTATATCATATTTAAACCTTCTGAAAATTGGGTTTTGTGGCCAACCCAGTGTAGGCACTGTCTCTAAATTTCAGCCACAAGTATTTTTTGGTATCAGGAGAATATTCCAAAAATGTTCTCAAATGTGCACTAATAGGGTCAGCTACCCTACCCCCTCAAATTCCATTGCTGACAACCCACCACCACCACCACCACCAACAAAGCTACAGTTAATGCATGATTGGCCTTTTGCATTCAAATGCAATAGAGTGATTGCATGCACCAAAAAAATGTTCATCTCTTTTTTTTTCTTTTCTTTTTTCAGCCATAGAATTGGTACAAAAATCATTGATTCATTCCAATATACAAATCTCTCAGTGTTTTTCTTGCAGCAGATGCCTAGGTGAATGAAAACAAACTGGTTTCCAGTCAGTCAGTCAGTCAGTCAGGCTGTCACCGATCTTACTCTCTTAGTCATAAGTGCAGTTTGTCCAGTAATTTTGAAGACAAAAATCTCTGTGGCCCACCTTGATGGAGTCAATCAAAGCACCCTTGTTGCATGGCTGAGTGCTTTGGTCTTATTTTATTATTGTGGCTGGAAATAGCTTTTCCAGTCATGTTAGAACTTAGAACTTAGAACAGGCATCCAAGTAATACATACAGATGATCATATTTGAAAATTATTAATAATGATGAAAAGTGTGAATAACAGTACCTAGTGGCTTTAATAATAAATAGTCAAACTGGCAACATCATCTTGCATTGTGTTAAATTTACATCTGTTTTGAAATAACTAAAATTCAATTGCATGTGCATGTCCACCAGGAAAAAACCCTTTTCATGTAGTCTAGGAAGTTGTTTTTTGCAATAGGAGAAACTAACTTATTCATCATCCATGATAGATTCTAATTTTAAGCCTATGGAAATGAAGCAATTTATTTTGAGGCTATTAAAAAAACTAGGTACCTGTGTACTTTTGCTGGTGCAACGGTTTTCTAAGAAATATATTTATATTATGGTGATGTAAAATGTCAAAGCACTGTGCATGAGCCCAATCCAAATTTTTAGATCTACAGAATAATAGTGCTGTCCATAAAGTATCCCAAAACTGGGGGGTATTGGGCTCCAGTTTCGGCCAAAAATAGGGACCAGATCAGAAGTCAGGAGGAAAACAGTACACACAGGGGAAGAAAGGGGACCAAATTAGTTTTCTCACCAAAATTGGTTCACAGAAGAGTTTAACCCCCAATTTTGGATTTGCCTGACCTGCGGCTTGACTGCTTGCTCATATTCTTCATTAAATCAAAGCCTTATCTCAGAACAAGATCCTGCCAATCTTCTGAAATGACACCTAGTTTCGCTCACTTTACATGGAGACACTCAAATTGGGGACGAAACAGGGTTTAGAGGGTCAAACTAGGGCCCACAGACAGGGTGACTTTATGGAACTGTATGACAACAAGCAGTACCAGAATTCCTCCCGGGTTCTCTGCAAAGCAGAAACTGGAGAAAAAGAAGAAGAAGAAAAGTAGGTTCTGTTCTGTGGCATCATTTGACTCAGTTGTCAGTTCTGTCCAACAGGTTTCTGGATTATCCAGTTGTCCACATGAATATGGAATTTGGACTTGTCATATGTGTTTTCTCATGTCCACTTCCCATTCAATAGTGGACAATGCAAGATGCATGAGCATGTTTTGGACGAAATCTGTCAGTTGTCCTTGGGACCACAATGTAAGGATGCTCCACCTGGCCGGTATAGTGTGGGACTGGATTATTTTCCCACAAATTTTGTCAATTTTCAAGAAAAATTTGGAACTTTTTTGGAGAAATGTAAATTTCTGGTTTAAACTCACTACTTTTTATTTTTTCAGAAAAAAATTCCAAGTATTGGATATCTCAAATTTGGAAAAGAAAAAAAGAAAAAAGAAGAAAAAGGTCTGAAAGCCACATATAAGGAGAGGGAAATTTGGTGACCACTACTCCCACTTGTAGGCCAGAGTGAACCAATAGCCACCATGACTATCCATTGGAAGCCTGTTATGACTTGATTGCCCCAACGGAGTTCACTTGGGGATTTCACCATGGTAACCTATCTTGCAAAATGTAGGTCATATAGGTATAGCTAGGTAGGATAAATAGGTGGCCACAATGTAAGTAAATGCAAGTAGATACTTAGTACCTAAGTACCTAGGTAAGGCTATTGGGTTTTCAGAAGGTAGTAAGAAAAGAAAACCATACTAACCACCATGGTTAGCTAGGAGAAAAGTGTTTCTTGTCCACCCACTAATATCCATCCCTCCTAGTGGTTCACACTGGCATCCTGTGCTCTGAGGTGCAATTTGTGGCCCATTTTGAATATTCCCTGCCCAGTGATTTTTTTGGGGCAAGTTTTTGCAATTTTTCAGCCTCGCCAGATTTTAAAACTTTTTTTTTTCACAGATTTCTATCATATGTTTCGGTAGGTAGCCAACAATAAAGAGGGGTGATTATTTTTTTTTACTGGTTTATAGCCTGGCTAAATATTGTTAGAGATGATTGCCACCTCAACTACATTGAAAAATTGGATTGCAAAAGTAAAATTATAAATGTATTTAATTTTTCTAAAAGAAACACGCACACACTCTCTCTCTTTCTTATCCTCATTCAGAGTCTCGAGTGTGCTGGCATGGGTCAGCTTCTGGCAGCAACAGTTAACCAGCACCCACCAGCGCACCATCCACTGGATGCCTGTTATTACTCAGTTGTGGATGAACCTCAACTGAGTTAATATTTGGTTTCACCTTGGTAACTAATTCTGAAAGAAGAAGGTCTCATATATAGGTAGATAGGTAGGAAAATAGGTAACTATAAGGTAAGTAGATGGTTTATACATAGGAAAGGGCTGCTTTTACTACCTAGGTAGGTAGCAAAAAAAGCACTAAGCTAACCACCATGATTAGGTAGGGGTCTGGAACCCAACAGAAAACTGTTTCCTGACCACTTACCATCCATCCTTCTCGGTGCACTGGTGGGTGCTGGTTCACTGTGGCCAGCTTCTGGCATAGCTACAACTGTGAGCTAATTTCAAGCCAAGGACTGATCATACAATGAGCAAAGTTCTGTTTACTTACTTGAACTGGTCCAGCAGCTGCCTTCGTAACTTTGGCCAGGGTGCTGTATTACCCCAAGGCCCTTCACTACAGCCCTCAGCTGCTCATCTTACCAATGACATATACAGTAGTATTCACCCATCATCAATCTTCAAACAAGGGGTGTGTCACACTATGGCCTTGCCATTTACACTGAAAACTTGACACAAAAGAAGAATTATGAAAACTCAAATATTTCACCATGCAAAAATATAATCTTCAAAAAATCCTCTAAAAGAAACCAAAATCATTTAAGATATTATAACTCTTAAACTTAATCTCAAGTTTCAACAGAAGCCAAAATATCACCTCTTCAAATAAAATGACTCATAAATTCCAAGTTTGGTGTACAAATATCAATGTGGATCAAACCATAGAACAACACATGGAACCTGGCTGGGAAATTTCAAAACCACCCTTCATTTGTGTTTTTCCCACCTATTTGCCATCTATATGGTCTATGCTTTTTCCCAACCAATAAAAAGTTATATATGTTTCATCGAAGATTGCATTGCAAAATTTTCTAGTTTATTTATCCTAAATGATTTTTTGTATAAATGTCTTCTAGTTTGTTGATATTATTTTGTCATGTGAATGGGCATAGCCAGGTGTGGACTGGTGGAGAGCTCCTGCAAACAGATGTTGTGTACACATATGGACTCTGAAAAGTGATCAAAAGTTTTAATTTGGACTTATCACCAACCAGTGATGGTTTGCAGCCCCTCTTATGTCACCATTTCATTTTGTTGAGAACCAAATAGTGTCTAATTTTAAAATTCAATGCCTCTTTGAAAAGCTCCTTTCAACATTACAAAGTATGTACTTCTCAAGATACATTGACTAATCACAACTAAAGGTATCATAGAACTTGGAAGGCTTCAAAATTGTCAACTTGAACTACCTACCATGGCAGCACAATCCATGGCCCTGTCATTAGCCTAGGCAAAAATAGGTGATGAACACAATCGTGAATAGAAATGCTACTCAGCCAAAGACTAATTGCAGCATGCACTCAACAACCCCAATTTTTTTTCAATTGGAATTTTTGGTTCCGAATGTAGGTGATGGGGTGGGTGAGCAGGGTGTCAGGTTGGGAGTTTTTCTCCTGGGTTGGTTTCAATGAGGGCAGTTTTTTGGTTTCATGTAGGCAAAGAGAGGGTCGCACGTGTAATAGTGCGCTAGTGTTTGCTAACATTCTCATTTGCCTCATGCAATAGTGTGCATTAATGTTTGTTGTCATTTTCACTTGGCATTGCAATAGAAATTTTTATATTAGAGAACTCTAAAATTTGTGATGAAATAAATACTTCTAGTTCATAAACTATTTGTTTGTGTATCTCCTGTATGTTGAGGAGGTTTTGATTTTTTCCTCTTTGAAGATGGTGAATGGGGCCGGGGCAGAGGGGGTTTAGGGTTTAGTTCACTCTCACTTCACATTCCAATTGACATTTATAGATTAAGGGGCCTCCAAAGTGCGAGGGTTTTCTATTTATTACAAATCACTTTCCATTGGAAACAAAATTCTAGATTGGGGGGCCTTTGAAATGTGAGGTTTCTTTCCTTTTGAAATGAGCCAATTGAAATGGCTCATTTCAAAAAAAGCTTGAACTTAGGAAGCACCCCCATTTAATCAATAGAATAACAATAGTTACCCTAACAATAGGAACCTATATGTGTGCATGAATTATCGAGATTAATATGTTTCTTAGTTGAAGCCAATACTTTTATATTGGGGAGTTTCCAAATTTTCAAAACTTTTCATGGATGGCAAAACCAAAGATCTTGTTGCAAAAGTAATAATAAATTTGGAATGCACATCACCTCCTCCCCAAATAATATGGATTACAATACATCATTAAGTGCCAATATGTTATTAATTAATGGCTAATAAATCTTTCCAATATGGGAATCGACACCAATTTGGGAGGAATGTTGTTTACATTAGCTCATATTTGCACTTTTCATCTTATTGCAACAACCCACTCTACTTGTGTTTTTCCTTCCTTAGCATATGATATGCACATAGTTAGTTTTCCCCTGGATTTGTTACTTGTTTTTTTTATTACAAGAGGAGTTTGAAACGCTAGAACTTTAAATGTAATTGATGAAATGTGTGAACCAATCTATATCACTTCCTTAAGGTTTTCTTACACTTTAGTTCGGTTTTTGTATTCTAGGTGTTCTAATGGGTTATTTGCCATTTGTGAAGTCCTTCTTATCAAAGGCACTCCATGAGGACCTCAACATGATCACTAGCCTTCCTATGTTTGTAGATCCTCATGCAACTTTTGTGATGCTTTCATTTTGTTGTGCCTAATGGCCAAGCTATTTATAACGTATTGTATTTCCATCATCAAGTATCTTATAATGTTATACCAAGTTTGATGTTCAACCATAGCTATGTTAAAAAACTATTGAGGTCAGGATCCTTTGGCACTGCAGTGGGTCATTTGGCTCATCGTTAAATCACTATGCCTATTTATTCAAGGGGCCTATGCCTTCCCTTAATGGTGTGACATGTTGTCCTTGCCTTTTTAGGATGTTGGGCTCTGATAGCTTTTGCACTAGTCTTTCATTTCCAACAAGATGGTCACCCTACTCTTCTTGATGTGATGACCCATGTAGAAATCAATATTTAACACTTCTAGGTCACACTACGAAATACTCGTGGGATGTTACTTGAGGTCGTTTAATCACATGTCTTTCCTTTCGAAAGCCTAATAGTGCAATCATATTTTCAAAGGCAATATATTTTTTGATGGACCAACTATAAGAATAGGAATTTACTTCACTTATAGCAAATGCTCTTACGGATGTTGTGCGAGCATGTCTTCACTCTTGTGTAGGTCCAACAACAAGGGTTTGTTATTAGTTCGTCCTAGCACCCCTTCATTTTATTTATCCCTTGCCCATTTTTTACAACATTTTGTATTTCTTTTGGTATACCACATCTTATAGTTACGCATTTTCAACGATGCCAATGTGGTCATACCATTGATGATTTGGGTATCCATTTGTTATGTTGCCCATGTGAGAGTGAACACATTATAACCCATGATACAGTTCAAAATATTGTTGTAGCTATTGCATCGGAGGATGGAGCTCACGTATAAAGGGAGGTTTTTCACTTTTTTCCTTGTCACACAAGAAGACAAATGGATATTGTCATTATCAAAGACAATTTTCAAACCTTGATGAAATTATCATTGCCAATCCAACTTGTATAGATTTGGTGCAACATGTTTTGACAATGACAATGCATGCAACAACAATTGCTATTCAAGACAAGGCGCGATCCTACATAGAGTGAATGATAGGAGATGATTTCATTCCCCTTGCCATAAAAACCTATAATTGTCTCCATCCTCGTTTTGATTTTTTTATAACTTCTTGTGTACATGCCAACATAGCTCACCATTAGTAGACCTCTTTGGTACCTTTGATTTTTATATCTCATTATAGGCAATGAGTGTCAATAGTCTTATAGCGTACACAAGCCATTGTAATTCTTCAATGAGTTGACATGTTTAGTCATAGTTCTTCATCTCTTCCACACATACCAACTAGTGCCTCCATCACTAATTGATTTGTGACAAAGGATGCCCTTTCAACATTACGTTTTCCATTTCATTATTATTATTGTGATGGTCTTGGTTTTCCTTTTGTGTGTTTACATTTGCTTCGACATGCCTTGTACTTTTTGTGGATGGATTTCTATCCTTGTTTATATATATATAAACAAGATTACATATTTTCCAATATGAATAACCTTGTGTATATTTGGCATGCAATTAATCTCTTATAACATGGTGTGTAGCTCCATATTAGAGAGTCAAGGAAAAGGGCTACTTGTGAAAAACATATCAAATATCTTTCTAATGAGTTGTTGCCCCTCGCACATTCAAGAGGATTTAGGGAGGCGCTTGTCAAGAAAACCATGTAAAGAGGGTTACCAAAGGGCCCAAGCTCACCCCAGTCAGCCTTCCTAAGGTAGCTGGGCTAAGTTTTGAAATTCATTTATGAAATGATCCAAGGGTTTCAATAGTGGTGAGTTCCTTTTGAATTTGCTACCCTTTTTTATGGATTTTCACATTCATACTCTCCTTCCAAAACTTGCTTAGACATCATTCTTACTTTAAGTTCACATTTTGGTTTTTATTTTATTTTAATGGGTAGCTCTCTTACTTGTTGTGAGTGCCATACTAGAATGCATGCATTAATCCATGTCAAAAGAAATTTTGACTCATGAATCTTCAAATCCAACTTGGGCAACACTTGCTTATCCTACATGAGCTCAATTTAGTTTATGCTCTCATCAACCTTTGCTTGATTTTGGTTGAAAATCTTATTCAAGAACCATGAGTGTGCAAACTTTGAATCTAATAGTTGGATTTGTAATCCAATTCATGGATGAAAAAATTGGACCAAATTTTAAACTCAGGCCCAAAAATGAGATAAAATGCTTGTAAAATGGTTGATTTCCAAGCCTGCATGCAAACCCAAGTTGTCCCCTGAATACAACTGGATTTCACTAGAAGAAAGGAAGGGATGGGTTATAAGGTAGCAATTAAAATCTAGGAAAAAGCTGGCAGGTAGAAAACCCAATAGAAGAACCTTCAGATAAGGAGTGGAGTCAGGAGACTTGGGACTGCAATAGAGAATTTTGGCCACAAATGTGTCATAGACATGACAAGCCATGAGTTTCTAATTCAAGCTTAAAAATTCCTGCCTCAGAAAATTACTACACCCCATTGGTAGCCCCTTCTAGGCTCTATCATTGGCGCAGCAGGCTCAGTGGAATCCCCAACATGCATACTTTTTAATCTACGTCCTTGGGTGACATTCAATATTGAATAAATTCCCTTATCCAACTTCTCTCTCATGCCACTAGAAATATTTCATTATTATTGTTATGAGTGTCTTGTTCTTGGTCTTTTTTCAAAATTTATAATTTGGGGAAATTATTTGTCAAAGCCTTATTTTCATAGTCAAAAGTTTAAAATACCACCAATACCCAATATGATCACATACTTTCTTGCTTATTAGTTTCCTTCTTTCCAGGTCATTTTTGTCATTCGCAATCTTTCGGCCTTACTTCTTGGGATTCTCACCATGTTCTTTCTTTCTTCTTTCACTGCCTGGCCCTTTATTCTCATCAAATGACAAACTCACTCATCCCATAGTTGTTTATTTGATTAACCACAAAGTTGAGCCTGCAATCATCCTAGAGAGAGAGAGAGATATATATGTATATATATTATGCTACACCATACTTCACAGAGTCAAGGTGCATTACACTTGGTGTTAAGGACTCTAGAATTAAGTCCCCTAACACCAAGCTAGTCATTTAGAACCTAAACCTATTTACCACAAAGATTTTATGTTAACATTCACTTAATATAAAATAATCACCCATTTAACATTGGGTGCCGCCTAAGATGCCACCTAGATTTTCACTTAACACTGACGGAACACTAGATGTGAATGCACCTTCATTAGTTTATTAGTCCTGGATAGGTAGAACATCCTGACAGCCAACATGGCTACTGCATGTAAGACTTATTTGGCAGGCACTACTAGTACCTAGTTCTAATATGCCCTCATGAATCTTCTTCTTCTTAAGCCTCACAAACACCCAGTTGTTACCGTTTACATTGAATGCCCTCCTTTTTCCAACCCCAGTTTTCTGGCTCCCTTTTGTTGTTTTGTTTCCTGGTATGAAACTGAACATGAAAACCTGGACTAGTCTTGAGGTCAAGCTCCGTACCTACATGACAAAGTGCTTTTGTTTTTGTACATGTGCCTTTGTCTTCTTCTCTTTAGATGGGTGGCTGCCTTACAAGGTAGGTTAGGAAATATGGGGGGGGGGGGCTACATACACAAAAATATACCGAGCATCATCATCAAAGACCTGATGATTCTTTGTTCGAGTAGCTGTTTGCATCAGTGTATTGCTGGTCCAAGGATCAATATGTAAGGGCAATTTTCTCTCTGTGAGAGAGAGAGAGAGAGAGAACAGGGGATGGGGCAGAGATTAGAGTGGGGCCCATTACCTATCCAAATTCATATTCAGTTAAATACATTATTGCAACACTCAACGAAAATCAAAGGGGGGCTGCTGCATATGGTGGCCTTATTTGGCCAAAAGCTGCTGCACACATGTTTTACCTATTTGCCTTTCTTTTCAACTGTAACAAAAACTTGATCCCCCCGCCCCCCAAAACACAGTCCCAATTTTACTCTGTGCACCTGTCTAAATTCATAAGTAGGCACTTATTAGTGTGTTTTTAAAACAAAGGCTATTTGAGTGTTTGCAGCTGCAGGGCCCAGGGGTTTCACCCCCAATTTTAGTCATTATTCATTAAGACTTTTACACTAGAGAACCTGCTACGAAACTTCATTTCCTATATCAGAGGCCTCAAACTTCCAGTCCAATTAAATGAACTACAGGTTCACATACTTTAATTTGTGCTAATTTTGGGCTTTTCTTAGTTCATGCCTCTGGCCATCAAGGATGATCACCTACACTAGTACCATGGCAAAAACGTAAAAACCCTAAATTTTTTTGGGGTTGCTTATAACCATTGTTATAAATATCCAATTCTTCGACTACCTAAAATGGGGGTCTCTGAGTCCAAATTTAACATTTCCAGTTTAATTATCTCCTCTAAGAGGCCACACTCAATCAAGATGGTGAAGCTATGAGTGTAGTAGGTGCTGGTTCACCCTAGCCCCTCTCATAGCTCTTTTACTTTCTGATGAAAGATACTAGATGGTGGTTTGGAGAGCTAGATTAGAGGTAATTGAATTTTGTTGTGTATTTCCAAAATTGTTCTCGATGTCACTAAATTCGAAGTTGATGAGCTCTTTTTTTTTTCTTTTTTTTTCACATAAGTACCTGGCATAGGGATACAAAGCATTCAGAACTGGGATGTGCGTGTGTTGTGATGTCTTCTGCGCTAGATCATAAGGCCCTTTTTTGAGGCATCAGCAATTTTGTCTTT
>Ga0209208_10004462_pt1 | contig 19820 bp, 19 predicted proteins | sample S1TSphfallax_3_FD_187694 | JGI IMG/M metagenome (GOLD analysis project Ga0209208, IMG submission 187694) | Host-associated microbial communities from peat moss isolated from Minnesota, USA - S1T2_Fd - Sphagnum fallax MG (SPAdes) (version 2) | ecosystem: Host-associated > Plants > Peat moss >...
TTTTGGGGAGATCCATCTCTTGTGACAAAAGCATGTATGCTTTCAACATCATTGGAATGTAATTCTTCACCTAACATTTCCTTCCCCATTTTGGCAAACTCAAGAACTTTCGCCTCCTTGGTCTCATTCCTTTTTTTAAATTTGGATTCCCATCTGGGCTTGGGTTTGTCACCTCGGGTTTGTCACCTCTTCCATTTCACTCTCTATTTTTCCAAGTCATTTGGAGTTCAACCTCAATATCACCTTTTTCCCTCTACATGTCCTTACATTCCTTGGCCTCCTAAGACAATTCCAACTCACCTACACACTAGCCAAATCACATGTCAATAAGTCCCCATCCAAGAACCTAATATTAAACTAATTTCGTAACGTAAGCTTTCCCTTTTCACCTTGGGTGAGAAAGACTCAACTTAGATGCAAACTTCCCAAATGGTTCAAGGTTTCATTGCCCATAGTCCCTAACTCCATCTAGCAACCCAATTGCAAGTCTAACACTTATACTCATTTTGGAGAGACCATAAACCACTCCTCAACCCTCCGCCCATTTTTGGACACCTTTGTGCTATGTAGTGACTTATTGCACTAGGGGTTGAACCCAAATTGGCAATCAAGTTGTAGCACCCATGCCAACATGGGGGCCACCCCCATCGTGGTCCAGTCATGGGCCCTAATTGGGCAAAACCACTTTTGGTCTCACACAAAAGGACATGTCATCTACCCTATGTTCAACTTGCAAACCTTGTGCTCAAAATGAAAAATTGTTGTTAGGAATAAAACACCCCAACTCATAATGAAAAACCTTATGCTAGGGCTCTTGGAAAAAAATGAGAATGCTAACGAAATCTACCCTGGGCTAATCGAATGTTCCTTGAGGTGAGGGTATAGTAAGTGTATGGTCCTTTTGGTATTTTAAGGCACTTGACATTGCATGGGTATGTTGTTTTTGAGCATGGGGAGTGAGGGTTTATGTTGTTCTTGAGCATGGCCCCCTCAGCCCCTTCACATATCCAAGAATAACCTTGACCCTATTCCATATTCAAGAACAACATCCCAGGCCCCTTATTCCATGCTCAAAAAAATGCCCCTGTTCCCATGCCAGGTATTGGTATCAAGGAAATTTATTAAAAACACATTTGAGCAGATCTTTAATACTTGGCAAAGCTCACAGTCTTGGACTTAAGCAAGTTACTAACTTGTGAAGAAAGTTTTCTAAGATGCAATTTCCAAGGGTCTTGAGGACAATATTTACAATGTATTCTATCGCCTGAGCACCTGGGTTTGATCCTAGGACCTCGTGATTATAGACAAGATTCTAACATTGTCCATTGCTCCCATAGTTAGCATGTTTACAACATATTGTATTTAAAATAAATAAATTTATCATTCATTAATTGGACTCTTTTTGGTTTACTGCATTCACAATGTCCATTCCTTGCAGCAAGGAAGAGACATTGCCAATGAAGTGAACCAAAAAGGCTCTTGCAGGACTGAACGGATGAGGACCAAAAATTGGGAACTCAGTGAAACCAAAATGCTTGTGAGAGGACCTTCATCTGGATGGGCAATGTAGTTTTGTTAATTAGCACCAGCCATGCATGAGCTGGTGCATAGAGAGGTCAAAAAAACAATTGAACTTGAAATCAAGTCAATTGTGTGAGTGACAACTGTAGACTTAGCTGCGCACTTCAGAGGGTGCATAATAAATCATTTTTTAAAAACCTGAATTCCTCTTCAAGCACTCAATCTAATTGTACACACGAATCTTTCTGTGCATTCTGTGTGTACAACACAGATGGCACAGATGGGTGGTTTTGTTTTGACCCACAAATGAATCTGAGTTACAGCTGCTGGATTGACGTTCATGTTTGCACAGAGAGAGAGAGAGAGAGAGAGAGAGAGAGAGAGCCTGAAGAGGAGATTTGGGTTTTGGTTTGGTAAGCGATGTACTGGAACATAGTGAGGGATGAGAACTCATGGAAGTTGGTTCCGAGCTGATGATTATGAACTGGACATCGAGTCTGTTTTCAGTAAACGATTGGAAGATGTAGTAGCGGCGGCAGTTAGTGCAGATGTGGGATTTGTAGCTTTGCCATCTCTGTTTCTGGTGGCCGCTTGTGCTCTCTCACTGGCTCTTTACTGGGGTGCGAAGATCTGTGCGTTCTTTTGGGGTTGTTTTACGAGATGGAGGAAACTGTTTGACGCGGTACCTTCCGCTGCTTCTTCTTCTGAGATTCCACAACCCAGTTCCGACACCACGACGCTGCTGGCCGTTGCCCCCACCCAGCAGCCACCGCTTCTCAAATCCAACCTCGCGTTCAGGTACGAGGAACTCAGACTTGCAACCGACGGATTCAGCCGGAAGAACCGGATCGGCGTCGGGGGTTACGCCAAGGTACACACACAAATATATATATGGGTCATCAGCAGCCCTAAACCCTAAAACCCTAGGAGTACAGTTCTCTCTCGCATGTGAAGCCTCTCACACTCGGATACAAAACCCAGGTCGTGCAAACAATGCCCTTTGTCTGCTGCGCAAGTCGTAAGTCAATGAGCTCCCAAGGCATTTCTCTCTCAAGTCCCATCTCCCAAGGTTTAGGGTTTGGGGTACTGAATTTTGGGCGGTGTGTTTGTTGTTTGTTGCTCAGGTTTACAAGGCATTGCTTCCGGACGGCAAGGTGGTGGCCGTAAAGAAATTAGACGGAAGAGGCAAGCGAGGGGATAGAGAATTCAGATTAGAGATTGAAACCATAGGCAAAGTAAAGCACCCAAATCTCGTATGTTTGCTTGGCTATTGCAGAACAAAGGAATCTGGGGACAAACTGCTCGTCTATGAGTACTGCAAGAATGGGAGCTTGAACAAGTACATCAGGGACAAGAGAAACACTTGCTTGGATTGGCAAACCAGGCTCAAGATTGCATTAGGAGTGGCACGAGGGTTAGCTCATCTGCATAATTGTAACCCAAGAATCATACATCGAGATGTCAAGGCCAGCAATATTCTTCTAGACAGCAATTTCGAGGCAAAGGTGTGTGATTTTGGTCTCGCAAGGATTGTTGATTCTTCCAAGCCACATGTTACGAGTTTGCTGGCTGGCACAAGAGCCTACATAGCTCCTGAGTACTGGAAATCTCTGAAGCTCACTGTGAAGTGTGATGTCTATGGTTTCGGCGTGTTTTTACTGGAGCTTTTGACAGGGAAAGATCCTTCCAAGGGGAAGAACTTTGACCTCATAAGTTGGGTGAAAGCTCGCTTGAAGGAGCAGCAGCAGCAGTGCTCTGCTGATCTGTTTGATATTCGCCTCAGGAAATCAGGGTTGGAAGATTACTCAATGCTCAAAGTTCTTCATCTTGCTCTCCGATGTACAAACTCTTCTCCTGACCAACGGCCTTCGATGGATGAGGTTGTTGAGCAACTGAGCAGTGTTTACAACAGTTTGGACAGCGATGATGAAGAAAATGGAGATGACAAAAAAGCAGTTACATGTCATGATCATGGTCCAGTAGAAGATGGAGAAGGAATCCAAGAGCTTGATGACTACAGCTCTGATCACACTTGCAGGTCCAGTGACACCTCTGCAGTAGGAGGAGGAGGCTATGGAAGTGGAAGCCAGGAGATTCAAGAAAGACATTGGATTTGAGGACTCAGTCTTCTTCCCTCTAGTTCCTGCTTTCACAAGGGAGGAGATTCAGTTCCAGATCCATCTTAAGAAAAATTATCGAGCAATCCAAGTTGCAGTCATTGCAAACCCATTTGAATGAAATCTATGATATGTCATGCTTAGATGGTGGAGGGCAGCAAAGACACTGCATGCCTCAGAAAGCTCAGAATTCACAAAGGTTGTGGGTGTCTGGCACAGTTTTTCCATATGACTACATTTTGCACCACAACACTGAACAATGTGGAAAGGAGCAGCTGAACCAACAATGCATGGCATAAGCCTTTGTGGAGTTTCTCAGATATCTCTTGTAGACGGTTTGAGACTATGAATTACATGTAGCATTACTGAAAGGAGGCAGGTGGGGTTTAGGGTTTAAAGAGCGTGAAAAGAGTTACCAATCGGTTCTTTTTTGGCAGATATTGTAGCTCGTTCTCATTTTTTAGGGTTTACTCTTGAATGTTTGAATAGTGAACAAAATTGTGTACAGGAAGGCACATGATTCTTTGGACAAACCTGGGTACTTAATTTCAGTATCCACCCAGTTCATGAAATGTGACTGAAAGTTAGTATTGACATGAGAAAATTTGAAATTTTGACCTCACTTGCAGCTCTGATTCTTAGGTTTGCCATGGACTGCCTCAGCTTGCTGATAATTCCATCAGGTGCACCTCCTTGAGGTAGGCTAGGCCTGAAAATAATTTTCCCTAGAGTCCCAGCCTGACATTATCCGCTTTGGTCATGCAGGATTCCATGTGAATTTTTCATCCACTGCCATTTGTTTGGGTTGTGAAGTGAAACTATCTAATGTAAACAGTAGTGCATTAAATATTACAATACTAAGTTCCGACATTTTATACTCATATTCAACAAAAAATTCTGAGTTCCAATGTTTGAAGTTCAAATAGGGGTTTGGGGGGTCAAAGGAGGGCCCAACTTTGTAGGGCTACTTTGTGGATATCTCTATTGTCTTTTCCAAATTTTGACTTTCCTCAATCTTATTTTTAATGGTTTTTGTTCTATCCATTGGGATTCAACTTTTTTGGATTTTCCATCTTCTCTAATCGACATCATTCATTATGGTTTAGATATTCTTATTTTTGTGACCTTCATTGATCCACTATCTTTTCAAAACTTCAACTTGCTCAAATATTGTTTTTCATAGTTTTCATTTTAACTTGATTTTTATATTCAACTTTTTGGGATTTCCATCTTCTAACTTGCATAGCACCCAATGTTTAATTTTTCAAAATTATATTTCACTTCATTCATTCAATAGCACTCCAAAGTTTTTCCTATCATATTTAAACACACCTCCTTCAATGGTAACTAATGATAACTAGAATGCAAGCCCAAGGTACTACAAACCTTTATGACTTATCCTAACCTCCTCCAATAGTGGCATGGTTTATTTGTTCAAACAAGTTCATTTATTCACCAACATGATAATCTTCATACATATGATGTTCAATCTAATTGTCAAAAACATCTTTCTTAGTTAACATCATTATTATCGAAGCATTTTCACTCTTAAACATTTCCACCAAACCCACATCCAATAACTCTACTAATTGAACCTAAATTAAAACAATGTTCACCTCCCTAAGCTTGTTTTGAAAATTGAATTATCATCCTCCAATATGATTTTTGACCTTTCATCCTTTTAAGCAACTCAATATTTTAAAGTTGCAACAAAATGTCCAACATAATCATGTGATATTCATTGTGTTATGTGCATCTCCTACTTTGTAACCATTAGACAAATATCTAGTAACCAACAACACTTTTGGCTGGAACAATAGACTATCCCATGGCCCAAGACTCTGGTTTGGTGTTTCACAGTCATGGAAATTGCAACTACAAATTGACCTAGAGCCCTACATGCAGGAAAAGTACTCATTGTTGTGTGAAATTTCTGGACAGGATGTACTTCACAGATTCCCAGAGCATACAGGAAGAACAGAAGGTTACCGGAAGAACAGAAGGTGTGATTTTGGGTGGCCAGAAGTGAAAAATGAGAGGGAACACAATACAGGTTGAATTCACTGTGTTTGGAGTATTTCTTGTATGACATGATATCAGCATTTGACACAGGCATTTGGCTGATACCATGTAGTCACTTTAACTCAAACATGGCCATTTGGAACATTGATCAGGGTGCAATGCCAGTCAGGGCTTAACCCATAACCTTAGTGCTATAATATGCCAACCTGAATATGAAAAAAAATTTGCATTGCACACTAGAAGAAGATTTGTGTGCATCAAGCTTCTATAAGATATTTCAACCAAAAAGGATTGCCCTGTCAAATGAACTTTTTAAAGTGTAAACAATTTGCGCAACATTGATGAAACCTCCTGCCAACAACTAGCATGTTTGATTGCCTTTAATAATGAAGAAACAGAGAAATGCATTTACTCCACTTCAGCAAGATAATCATCGACTTCTGCTGGTGTCAAGACTCTGCAGGGAACACATTGCACAACAGTCAATGGCAGACAATTCAATCAGTGCACATCTTTGTGCCCACATCATGCAGGACTTTTAAGGCTGACACAATTATTCCACTTCCTGGGACTCTCCATCCAGGTCAAATAACAGTTGGCATGAGTGAATATATCAAAATTTCGTCATAGGAGTGAAAAATGTGCAGGAAGAAGAGGAAAGGGGAAGGAGTTGCAACTAACCTAAATTTACAGCTTGCATCAACAATCCCAATCTCAATGTTCTTGCCTGATATTTGGCCCTCAAATCTGGCAAACCCAAAGTTTTAATAAGAACTGTGATGCCATCACCATTGAGAGGGCTGAAATAATTCAAATAAGAAGGCAAAGCATCAGCACACAATAGCACAGACATTGATTACCCTTCTTTCAAAGTAAGAATGGCTGTGTGGATTGCATCTTCCAGCTCCATATCATCGGTATATCTAGGCATCCAACCATATCCATGTGAAGAGACCATTAGCTATTCCTTGATCCCCAAAATGGAAGAGCATAGTGAGGCAAACAGATATGGCCAGATCAAGGGCATGCTTGAAGAATAGAGGACAAACACCAACCTCTTCTCTAGGAAGGTCTTGGCATTGGAAACATTCTTGCCAATTGCTGATGCCTTCCATGAGAAGTAAGAACCTGAGGGGTCCACCTACAGCATGATCACACAGGTTTAACACATGGTACCATGTACCAGTGGTCAAGCTTTGAAACTATGTGAAGAAAAAGAATTTCACTGTCTCCAAGCTCATGGTTGAGCAAATAACTCTAATGCATATTCTATGTCACAATTCAAAGCTTGAGGAGTGACTGCACCTGATAAAGCTGTGGTCCATTATCATCAAAGCCAGCCACTAACAGTGATACACCAAAAGGTCTCACTCCTCTGCACATTCACAGCCAGCTGACTTGTAATCATGTTCCAGGCAGTGACACTGTCCATTTCTTGACCAGGAAACTCCTCATTCAAGACAAGTAGGCCAAATAATTTGTATTGACTAGTAAATTGCAAGGAATATCAGGACTTACCCAGACTGTGTGAACTCTTGCATCACAACAGCTGTTTCTCTCACCAACTGGGAGAGAGGAATGGGTTCCTGCACTCAGCAAGCCCTCAAATCAAAACCTGGAGACCTTACATCTTAATCAGGTCTTGATCCAGAATCCCAGATACCTGGCCAACTGATAAGTATCCTAGAGTGCTATAACTCTCTTCACTGCTGTGACCATGTTGCAAGTACAGTCACCTCCTCAAAATGATAGATGAGATTGCAGAGAAAACTCCACAGTAACACTTTTGAATGCAAGTGTTGTTGGTTCTGACCAAACCAAAACAAAGAAAACGAGAATGAGTGAAGCCATGAACTTGTGAGTGCCACTCACAAAGTTTATCACCTTCACCATCAATGGCAGTGAGTAGCTGCCATAACTCCCCACTGACATCATCAGTGCCTGACAGTGGTTGTAGATATGTGTATAATGATCTTCTCAAATTTCAGGCAAACAATCATACAAAAGAATCTGAATCCTGGGTTTCACTCACAAACATGGGAGCAATGGGAAGACTCAGCCATAATTCACTCTTGGCATAAGATGGGCATCTTACAGCAAAAAAATTGGAAGCCTGGAACGTATTCAGTTACTCTTGCAAAGTTATCACTAATATCCTAGCTCAGTATCAAATTAAATGACTTTTTCCAGGTTTTCCTGTATAAAAACTGCATTTAACTCTTCACAGAAAAGATCTAAACATGAGAATAAAAAGGCAAGATCCTGAACATCCAGAGAGGAGAGGAGAAAAATCCATACATTATAGAGCCTCTTATATTGCTGTGCTTGCTTTCGGCTCTTCCGCACCAGAACCCGAGAATCAGGACCCATGCCACTGCAATAACCGTAGAGAAGAAGAGCCATTAATCTCATGAGTACAGAGAGGCAATATGACTCTCAACATATCAAGTTCAAATAGCCAGCTGATTAAGAGCAGACCATTCAAGTCACTGAATCCTTTGCAAACATGATTTGGTTATTCCCTGACCCCAGAAGCTGACCTGTAAGCAACCCCAATATTAGGAGTGAGTAACTGGATCTTGTGCACCTGAAGAAGAAAGCTACATGTCAGTAGTGAATCAAACAGGAAAAAAAAACACAAGGCAACAATTTTGAAAACCCTAAATTGTGGTGAGGTAAATACCGAATTTTCATCAACAAGAATTGATGGCAATTTCTTCTCAGTTGCAATAACAACACCATTGGAAGCTGCATAACAAACTATGGAAATCAGATCGTTTTGCACATAAAAACTGACAACAAAAAGCAACCTTAGATAAACGAAAGAATGGCGAACAAAAGCTTCTCACACAATACCTTTGATTCCTAGAGAAGTCTGGCCTGCGCTTACAGCTGTTAATGCATACTCAATCTGCACCAATTTCCCTGAGGGACTGCAGCATCCATTCCAAAAATCCAACACACAAAATATCAATCTCCAACCTATAGTCAGTCAGCCTTAATCTGCAGGTCATGCAAAAGCTTTACTCATGGTGCTAGATTACATCACGTATATATGGTCAATCCCTGACACTTCCAGCAGCAGATCCACTATCCAAGCTCACCGAAACCCTAGGGTTTTTTTTTTTTTTAAATTAAAAAAATCTTTCTCTGTACCAATGGAAATAAAAGGGACACAAAAAAATGCTTCTTTCTCAAGCTCACATGCAGAAACGAGGAGGAAGAAGCATAGAAAAAAGCGATAATGAAGGCGAGAGAGAGAGAGAGAGAGAGGAAGGGGCGGGGGGGAGATAATGAACCTGAAAGTTGTGAGAGAGAACGAGTACTGACTGTCTCCCATGGTTGCAAAATATATACTCCTTCAAAAGCGTGATCAAAGTCGAAACTGCCTTAATCCAAAATGCGTAACAGAGCCTCCGGTAAAAATGCAAAGAAGGACTGCAAGCAAAGAAGGCGCGCAAGCAAGCATGCAAAGAAGCGGCAATATTGTGTTGGTCTCCTCCTCTCTTCTTCTCGCAAGCTCCTGGTGCTTGCCCTAAAGCTCATTGCCGTGTTGACGACAATGGATGGATGATCGATGAGAATCGTCAACGAGGCATCCCCGACGTCCGTCAGTCGTACGTCAATATATAATAAATTATGGAAAAAAAGAAACTCCCCGAAAAAAAGAAAAAAAAGGGTTTCCACCCAAGTTCGAACTCTGAACCTTTGACCTAATAAGCATTAACTAAGTGTACACGTGTACACACCAGTGACTTTTCTATGTAAAAAAAACTGGGAATTTTTTCTTTTTTCCAAATTAAATTTTTTTTCTACTTGAAAAATTTCCACCTAATTTTGCTGATTTCGCCAAATTATCAATAGCACAAAATTGAAGGGGAAAAAAAGAAAAAAAGAAAAAAAAGACCACCCCTACCTTTTAGGCTGTCGTGCGTGCACGACTGACAGACGGACGGACCGACGGACGCGAACGAATGTATACGTACTTCTCGTTGACTAAATCTTCTCCCTTCGTTCACTTTTATTCGGACTTTCGGCTAAATCTTGTCCGTTCAAAGGTACCACGGATTTCATCTCTCGCAAACCCCAAGCTTGCTGCAGCAGAGGGGAAGCAGATTCCAAGCAGGGAAGAAAGAAAGCGAACGCGATTCCACAAGCGGCGGAAATTGCTTTCCGTGCTGCTGCTCGTAAGCAAGAGGAGCTCATCAAGCTACGTGCTCTGTCTCTGTCTCTGTCTCTCTGTGCCTGAGGATCACCATCAGGCAGCCTGACATGCCTGGCCAGGCACTGCCGCCGACTTGCACTTTTCTCAACGTTGGTCAGGTATGCATCAATTGTTTGTTTCTGCTTTTTACTGGCCACAGCATTGATGTTTGTTTTACGAAATTCTGTCAATAAAAAACATGTTTGCTTCGCTAAGTTCTCTGGTCTCCTCAGGCTGACAACTTTTAGGTTGTGATTTTTTTTTTCTGGGATATATGTGGACTGTGTTGAAGAAATTAGTGTCCCTGGGAACAAGATTGCCCTAAAATGGGGAGGAATTCGTATCTTGTATGAGATTGTTCGGTTTCTTTTCCCTTCTAGAGCACCACATAGTGTGCATAGAATGTGCCAACATGTAGAGGATGTGGTTTTATGTAAAGCCCGCCCTGAATTTGTGACCTTCTCATGCTGCAGGCATTTGCTGGTACACAGAATGTGTCAAGCATGCAAAAAGATGAAGCCTGGAAAGTCAATGTGCGGCTGCAAGGGTGTGACATGCAGCGTGGATATCTGTGTGGCAGCATGGAGGCTCTCAATGTGCCCTCTGCTGAGACTCCTGTCTGTTCATGCTTCATACCTTCTTCTTTTTGATTGCAGCTCTCTCCTGCTTGCTGCTTGTCTTTTGCATTCCATGATGCAGTCCTGTTGTCAAAGCTGACCAGTGGATTCTAGGGTCTTGACAATGAGATCAAGATGACATATAAAAATTGCAAGGTTATCTTGTTTTCTAACACCACGAGAGAGGTTGGCAGACAGGATGTGCTGAAGCATCATTGAAACTGATTGCAGGTGGTAACCTTTTGGGAGGGTGAAATTGTGGATAATAAAAACTACACCTTCTACACGGGAAAGTGGGAGGCAACGTAAGCTCATGGCATTCTTTTGCATAATCTCTTTTAATCTTCAACTTAAAAAGGGAAGTAGCTTCATGTATTTTTGGCTCTTTTCGTCTGCCTGTCTTAGTCAGTCTGTTTTTCCAGACATTTTGGTGCAATTGGAAGTAGTTGTAGCTTGGGACCAGGTGGATTGATATCTTGCCGTGTGGAGAAATCTGTCCATCTCTCTCAAGCTTGAGGAGATTGCAGGAAATAGGTAAGGACCTCTTTTTCTGTAAATTCCAGGGTTCTTGTCTCACTAGTTTTTGTTGCTTACTTCATTGGATTGCAGGAAGGACACAGATGTTAAACACTGGTCCAAGTTCTCATCTTTCCTTGAGCTTCAGGTTAGAGACACTCTCTTCTGCACTATCAGGAGGTAACCAAGTATGTGTGAACCTGCCTCAGTAGTTTATAATCATTCTTCTGCTTGAAGTCATGTGAAGCACTGCTCCAATGTTACTTTGAAGATTGTCTGACTGGTTTGAGAAACAACCCTAATCTTTGTATGATTTGTTGGTCTCTCAAGAAGTGCAAATGGAAGTGAGGTGAGAAGTTCTAATGAGTTTTGAATCCTAGAAGGACCTCACCAGATGGGACTAAGAGATATACCTAGTGAGTGTAGTCACACAGCAGTTCAAAGAGTGTACACTAAACAGGTAAGGGGCTAAACAGCTTCCATTGGGAAGGACTGAAGAGTGTGTGAGTAGACCAATCAGTCAATAGGATGGGCTAAAGAGAGGGTCATTCCTGAAGTATTATTACCCAGGAAGTTGTAGAGGGTGAAGATAGCTTTCAGTGGAATCGACAGACTTTTAACATGAGTAGGCTGAGCATGCCCAAGGATACATCTGTTCTTGAGGTCCATACAAGGTTGCCAAAGGAGGTAGGGCCTTTCCTTGCCAAGTGGATTGACTATGTCCAAACACATAGCTGTTCCTGAGGAATATACAAGATCAGCAAAGCAGATAGATTGTCCCCTGCTAGTAACCAGACCTCCTAGGCTTTTGGAAAAGGTCTCTAGGAAGAAGACCACTGGACTTGACGAATTTGAGACCTGGAATTGCTGTGGCTCAGTAATCCAGGTAAACAAGTATTTATTGGAAGGAACAAGATGGCTGTGTTCTTTCATCATTCTACAGAGCAGCTCCATTCATGTTTGTGCTGCAAAAAAGACATGTCAAAATGTGGATAAGACTGTAGGTGATGCAGAAGGCTATGCATTGAATGAGCAGATGTGTTATTTTGAAAAGACTTCTGCAAACTGCAGTAACAGAGGGTGGGGACTTTAATCTGCATTTTTTGAAGTGTGAGGTTTCAAATAAAAAACAAATTTCAAATAGTATCAAAATGTCAAAATTCAGAGTGATAACTTATGGGAGTATAAGTTGTAAGTCAAGCTTAACCAAATGCTTCTCTGGATAGATTTTGTAGCAATGTAAGTTCTACTGCTGGAGGGAAGCTATCCTGTGTGCAATTGGTCTACTCTGTCTACTTGCAGTCTTATGCATACAGTCCTCCCAGCATATTTAATCCATGTTCTCTTGCTGGACATGGGCTCTTGACTTTTAATCCTGAGTTGTTTTGGCAAGTAATTGACTGTGTATTTGCGAGCTCTTTGTGAAATTTCTCATTTTGTTGATGAATCTGTGTAGAGAAAAGAATTCCTGTCTGCCTAGATGTATGGCATTTAAACAAATGTGAGAACTTGTGTTGCCAGGATGATGTGCTCAAGGATGGAGGCAAGTCTTTTGACCTTGCAAATTATCCCTACATGTTCATGGTGAGACTTGCATTTAAAAGTTCTGTTACATCTCCTCCCAGGAATTGACTGCCATTTAAATTCTCTTTAGCTTCTGCTCTGTTCATGTTGTCCAGCAGTGGAAAGAATGTTGCAATGTATTCTGGGCTTGGTTTCTTGAGTGCTAGCCAGCATGATGACTGAGTCTTCCTCTTGCTTCTGGAATGTAACAGAAACTCAGGATGCAGATGTCTGTGTGATTGTTTGCTTGAAATGTTTGGTGGATTTATTATTCTTATCTACACCCACCATTGGGAGCTTATGAACTCAGTGGGCAGTCATGGCAGCTAGTCACTGGTATTCATGATGATGTTGATGGTCAGATACTTTGTTAGTGACACTCATAAGGTTATGACCACGCCATTCTTGTCATGTGAGTTTTGGTTTTGTGAACAGAAAAAATGATAACTTCAGAGTTTTTTGTGAAGTTTTCTCCACAATCTCATAGATATGGTGGTGTTGCAACAGCGATGGAAGGAGAAATTCTTTGTGAATGTCGGCACAGACTGTGGCTTGACAATTGCAGGCTTTTACTATGTCTGCTTCAGTCGCAGTGATGGCTCTGTCCATGGCTTTTACTATGATCCTAACAGCAGGTTTGCATTACTCTTTTCTTGTCTCTAAACATATCCTCTGACCTTCTGATAATTTGTATATTGACACTTTCTTGCAAGTTGTGACGTATTTGAAAGGGTTTGACTTGGATTCTCTTCCAAGATATGTGTCATCCTAAATGGGCTACTTGCAGACTCCTGAATGGGATATTGGTAGAGCTCAGAGGCTTTGGAAGTGAAGACAATTGGTTAGTTTGCATTGTTTTGTTGCAGTGCATTTACTGTTCAGGCCTTTTCTTCAGCAGCAAGGGGTTGATCAATGTAGGATCCAATTGTTATGTGCAGTCCCTATCAAAAGCTTGAACTCAAAGCAACAAATGAAGGTCGTGCAGGGTATAGCTTTGCAACCTACCAGTTTCAATAACAGGAGAAGAGTTGTCTCCTAGAATAGACCCTGAACAATCAGTTGTACAGGTACTGTATCCTTGCTGTTTGCAATTGTGGGATCTGGGTGCCTGCTATTTGTAGGCACCTTATGTCTCCAAGTGAAAGTGGGTTTGCTGCAAATTTGGACAATGGGCTACATGTAGCAATACGTGTCTTGCCTTGCCAGATATTTATGTTGTACAAATGATCATTCTCATCTTCATTGTGAGTGAGGACGTGATGCAACTAATTCCATGCCTGCTATGTATATTCAGAGCAGGTTCAAATTGGGTGTCAATCATCGTTTTGATTGAAATCCACCAGATTAAAACCTGTGCATGTTGCTCTTTAGTTGATGTCTTCTGGTTTCCAAACCATGAGAACTATTTTGGGTGATCTTGGTGTCTTAGTAATCCACTACTCTGGCAATTGATGGTTAACCCTTGATTCCTAACTGCCCTGACAGGCCAAATTGACCTTGTGTTGTGATGAGTACACTTTATCCCCTTGGTGGCGTTGGATGTGGGCATCATGTCAGGTATTGGATGGTTGTTTGCTCTTTGGAATGGCAATGGGATTGTCAGATCAAGTAGGAGGTCCCTCATATCACAGGTGAAGAGGAGATCGTCAAAGATGGTTCCCTCAAAAGAGAATCCTTTCCATGGCAGCCAAGTGATTTCAGTGTTCATTAGGATTGATATATCTGGGTTGGGTCATTTGTTTAAAACTTTTGCTCAAGGTTCTCATGGATCACATAGTTCACATCAACTGGTCATGAAGGGGGGTCATTGTACTATTAGGAAACTTAAGGAGATGGAGAAAATTTCCCCTGTTTGTTTGCACTGTTGGAAATTTTTGATTGAACCAGCAAGGGGCTAGAATGCTAGATTTACATTATATTAGTTGGGATATTGGAGAATGAAGCAGTGGGTAAATAGATGTGATTTACATTATTACACGATGTATGAATAGTGTAAATGTTTAAATGGCGACATACACATAAAGCGCATGGAGATAGTTTCTTGTGTATTTGGAGGGCACCTTATATCTGTGAATATTTTTAAATAGAACATGAAGTTGGGGTTACAGACAAGACAGACATTGGAAATTGTATAAGATTGCTTCTAAAAAAGGTTAAAGCATCTTACAGTTAAGGTGTTGTCACTACAATGCTTCTAGTTTTTCCAGAGGCAATTTGACACAATGTAAGGTGGCCTTATCTAACATAAAGACGTTCTAACCAATGCTTTACACATGCGGCTATTGCATGTTTTGGTATTGTTAATGTTTTTGTGGAGCTCTTTTATGTCGGGTTGTTGGCCCTCTTGTTGTATGGCCTTCTTGCTTTTGGCCTAAAGAACATTGAGATTTTGGTGTCAAAAGAGTTGGTTTAGGTTGTCTTTTTACATTATTGATTTTTTAACAAAAAGGAGGTAGGTGTGAGTTGGAACAATTGTTGTTTTATTGGAGATGGCTACTAATGGTGATGGATGGGTTTGAAGGAGGGATGGAGTTATGCTTTGCATTTGTGTTTTGTTTTTATTGTGTGTAGCAAGTGTAGAATGCAAGAAGTTATTGTTGAGCTGCAAAAATTATCTAGTTGGTTTGTTTGATTATGTGTGATGGTGCATGATTTTGCAAAAGAAATAAGGTGTATAAGTTTTTAAAGCAAGATTTGAAAGGTGGCAGCTTGTTCAAATTGGGTTTTTTAAAAATTGTAGGAAATGTTTTGAAAAGTAAATGTGTAAAGCGATGTTGTATTTCTCATTTGAAACTTTAAAACATAAGTTAGATCAAAAGAACATTTAAGGATCAAATTGGTAATTCTATTTCTAACAGTTAAGCCGTTTGACAAAGTTGTTAATTCATATTTAATTGTGTGATAAAATTTTGAAAATGTTTTCTCAACTTGATTTAAGATTAGTTGAATCTCCATTCAATATATTTAAATTTTATTTAGGAATCTGAATTCCATTCAATTAAATCTAATTTCGAGTTGCATGCAATGTCATTCAATATTTTTCATTCAAATAAAACTCATTATACACAAAATCATTTTAGTTTTTTCATTGCATTATTAGTCGATCATCTTGAGTAGTTTGCAACAATGCAAAGCCCAAGTTGTTTTTGACCTACAAATAAATGAAAAATGTGAATTTCTGAAAAATTTCCCAAAAAAATCAAAAATAAAATATAGGTAAAAGTAAAGTTTAATTCATTTTTATGGTCAATCTAAGTTTTTAAATTTTCATTATCATTTTATTTGAAAAGTTATATTAATTAATTGAATTCATAATATATAATGATAATTTCAATTGAACTCTAACATTCTAGAAAACATGTAACAATTTTTTTTTTGGTAATAAGGACTTCATTATCCACATCTTATATAAAAAATTCACTTTTCAAAACCCAATAATAAATCAAGGAAAATAGGGGAAAATAAAATAAAAAATATATATTACAAGCATAATACCATGTGTTTATGACCTTTCAAATAGGACCCCATAATAAAAATGGTTTAAAAAATCCAAGGAATGGCAAAAATGTTGAGTATTCATGTTAATCTAACACAATTATTGACAAAAAGTTTCAAATGGATCCAAATATTTTCAAATCACATGTAGTCCAAATCATGTTAATGAGATACATGTCCAATGCTCAAGATCTAACTTTGGTAAGTTTTTTTACTTCATTAATAACAATTTCTAAAGACACATTGATATGATTTCAGCCGAGTGTTCTTCCACCACACATTTTTTAATCCCATCTATGAAGTTATTAAACTAATACACAAACAGGTAAATGAAAATCACAACATCCATGCACAACATTTAAAATCAAAGAATCAAACATACAAATATGTACACTAGGATTGAGTGACATTCAACAAGGCATTGTAAGGGATATACAAAAGTTATATAAAAACATTACCTCATGTATGTAATATTTGGAAAAAGTCTTTTGTAAGAAACTTTCAAGAGATATAAAGACTAGAGATGGGTACTTGTAAAAATTTACAAGTCCTAAGGGTCACATATGAATGTTTTAAGGGACATTTATGAATGTTTGTGACTTTTTAACATGGTCCAACAAAATAAAAGGCATTTAGGTTTGATGATTAATTCTTGCATTATTATGAATTTGGAAGAAAATATTAGTGCACCTTCCTAAGAAATAGTATATTAGGAGGTTTCAAAATCTTTTGTTTCCATTATTGTCAACTCCAATCACAAATGCAATTGTGGCTCCTTACCTTGCAAACTTCTTTGATTTCAAATTCCTTGTTAATTTTTGTTTCAATTGTGTCATTGATAGGTGTGAAGATCTATTTGATTTTCTCTCATAAATTCAATGCAAATCAACATGGGAATTTTTTTTCAATACTTAATAATTTAATTGCAATAACATGGCACATGAATGGTTGGAACTATGAATTAATAATTGTCTTGGCATCTTTTGAACAAAGCAACTTTTGATTCATGTTCAATTACAAAATTCATCAACACATAATTCTTTTAAGGCAATCCCCCAATCTAATATTTTGGTAAAAATAATGATTATTTTACAACTAATCATTAAAGGGTGGTTTTTCTTTTAATTTTGTAATTTAAAAAAGTTGGTGACTTTTTTCCAAAGTTTTAGTCATTATTTTGAAGTTTATATTAGTAAAACATTTCAATGTAGTACTTATTGCCATCTATAAATATATTCAAAAAATTTGAAAATTATTCCCAAGTTTGAACTGTGGGGGAATTGTGTGAATACATTTTTCATGATTTATTGTGTGCATCAATTTGAAACCAATTTGCATTAAACCACATTTAATTGAATATTCTTTTAATACCATCCTAGAGTTCCCACACCCTTTTTATTTGAGGGACTAAATAAAAAGCTCTAGATGTAAACTCACCACCATTATCAAAGCGAAGCATTTTGATTTTCTTGTCAATTTGATTTTTCACAAATGTTTTATAAGATTAAAAAATGGTAAAAACATTTTATTTTTGACAAATGAAATAAACAATAGTAAATTCAAAATAGTCATTAATGAAAATAGCTAGCAAAGTAGTTAGCCTATTCAATAAATAAAACCCACTAGTGTGAACCCACTAGTGTGAACCCAGTGCATAATGCACCCCGTCGAACCCCCCAGGTTGGGGTGTCACCGTCGAACCCCCCAGGTTGGGGTGTCACTAGCAGCAATCATGATCTTACATTGGTCAAGCAATTGTGGTGCGGTCATGCTTGAATTGCCTACCTCCATGGCCTCCAACATCATACCCAATAAATCACTCCCATAAAGATTCTGCTTCGTCTGAATGAATGGACTTGCTTGATCCCTTCAACTGCTTCACTTGCTTCAAGCGTGCACTGACAATGCTCTTGAGAACTTTTTCCATGTATCGTTTCTCTATCCACAACTTGATGTTTGTTGGAGTTGGTAAGAAGCTGCACGAAAGATTGCACAAGAGATGAATACAAGAAAATTACTTTCGCTAGCTCAACTGAACGACATTTAGTTGTAGCAAAAACAGTGCCAACAAATGCAGTGCAAGCGAACGCATGTGCACATGCTTTTGGTGCATTAGAGACCTAGGTACTATGAATACTCGAATTATATGATCCACATTACAGATATTTCGATGCTCTCAAAACTGGAAGCTAGAAGAAGGAACTTATGGGACGCACTTATATCCAGGGAAAAGGCGGCCATATCCGGTGAATCTTGGACCAATTAAGCGTCCTGAACATGAACCTGACAGCCTTGTGGATGGCACAAATGTCACCACCCTCGACTGTTGTAGACCCAAAGGTAGTTTTTGACAATGATGTCAAGCAAGGTTTCCGGCACATCCAAGTCTACTGCAACTTCTACACCCTGTTTCTCAGTTGTGTTGTCGACCATCGTCTGCCATTTGGTTACCAACTCATTTCCACTTTCAAGAACATGGTGGAACAGATTCTGCATAACGCACAATGTACGCACAAGATGTCCAAACATGTCCATCAGAATTTATGTGTGGATGAGCTTGTAAATCTTTGTTTAAATGGTGCAGTTCTGGGAGTGAATAAATGTTGGAAAGCTTAGTTATAGGGGTTCGTAGAGGGGATTCTAACATACTTCAAGAAAGGTGTGCCGAAAAGCTGGGCTCATGATATGGTTCTTCTGCTTCCATTCCCCTTCATTAGCAATAAGAATGCTACTAATACCGGCGATTTGATTGAACACTTCCCCGTTTAGAGCAGCCTTGTGGTAGTGCCCTGCTTTTGCCACCAATACTTCCTTCGCTAGTTTGGCATCGGCCAATATAATCCTTGTCAAGGAGCCCTGTTCGAAAATTGAAACTTTTCCTGAGACATACAGCATGCAGTTGCGAGGTTACAACACAATTAACGAAGCCAAGGTGTAGCGCCGTCTGGTAGCGCAACCTTGGACAAGAAACATTGCTATCATGATACCAACAACATTTCCGGCCACAACTATGTGAAGACTGATACTCTTAATATCACCTAGCTTCTCACCCTTGATATCACAGTAACATAAGTTTTTCAGAGAACTGCATACCATCAAGCAGGCAAAGCCAATGACTTATAAGCTATATAGCCTGCAATTCATGAACAAAATATCCTATCGAAATAGGTGATATAGAATCTGCAGTTTGACCCTCCTTACCATATTTTTCACTGAAGACGAAGAACTCTAATCCCACTCGTCTTGCTCCAGGTTCTGAGGGGTCGCAAACTTCTGGTAAGCTAGCTCGTAGTTTCTCGAATCTCTGGCAGGTTTCCAACGATGGGCCTAAAGCAAGGCCCCCCCGGATGCCTTGTTTCTCATAGAACCTCCGCCTACTGTAAGGCTTCCACAACAACAGGTAGAATGTGCGCGCCACCAAGAGCACACTCATGACCGTGCATGCTGTAGCTACTACACATTGCCACTCCTGGACGTCCCTCAATTTCACTTGATCAATGCAATTGCTTGCAGTAAGCAATCCCATTGAACCTAGAAGGGGGCGAGAGAAATTGTTCACTTACCGAGAGTTCACTTACCACAATCGAGACATTCAAGGATAGAGGATGCACCTTCCTTGAGGGCTTACGATTGGTCTACTGATATGTCGATAGTGAATTGTGGCCCGGTATTTGCACTTGATATCAAGGAACTCAGCAGACTGGTATGATTGGTGCGAGGCAACATGAACCTCATAACCCATATTGTCCTTGATATGTCCAGGGA
>Ga0209208_10004463_pt1 | contig 19815 bp, 20 predicted proteins | sample S1TSphfallax_3_FD_187694 | JGI IMG/M metagenome (GOLD analysis project Ga0209208, IMG submission 187694) | Host-associated microbial communities from peat moss isolated from Minnesota, USA - S1T2_Fd - Sphagnum fallax MG (SPAdes) (version 2) | ecosystem: Host-associated > Plants > Peat moss >...
AAGTGTCCATGTCTTGCTTTATTATGTGTTCCCACTATATTGTCTCCCTTACAACTTGGGATATATCTTTTGATGTAATTTTGTTGATTCTTTGGACATGGAAATGCACTGGCTTTCTTGCAGTGTGAAGTGTTGCTAAATTGTGTTGGTGGCAGTGATTAATTTGGGCCAGTCATCATGCAAGTACAACATGAAGCACCTTTGGATATGCAATGTGCAGACCAGGTTTGTGCACAGATTCTAACAGCTCCTTTTCAGTCATTTCCTAACCATGAACTGGTAGGAATTCGAGTTGGAGCTGTGGTATATTGCCTTTATTTTATTTGTTTGCTATTGATCTTTATGCAGTCACAATATGATTAAGAGATCAATAGCAGTGTGTGACCTTTTTTAACAGAATAAGATCTTTGAATCTTTTGAGTCACATAAGTGGATTAGGGTCCCAAAGATGTAGGAGGTATGTATACCAAAACTCTCCTGGGTTCATTGTAAAACTGTGTATTTAATTTGGATCTGTAAGGTGGTTGCACACCAAAGACCTTTTAGGTTGCTCACCTATTGCTAAGAGTGTCATGTAATGCTGCCATTTACCCATCCATGCATACCTGGGCTTGCTTGGTGGTGTTGTATCACATATTTGTGATTTCCTTCTCCTTCTACATTGTATCTAGTGACATTCTGTATGTATGGTTGCAGTTCAAGAATTTAGATGCAGCTGACTAGGTGCATGAAGCATTGCTGCAGGTGTTGAACCCAGCATGACCCCCATCACCAGTCACAAATTCAAATGAAGAGGGACCATCACCAAAGATTGAAGCTGCAGAAGACGGTATTGAACCACTGTTAGATCCAGTAGGCTTCTCTTCCCTTTCTTGTATTTTCTTCTTTGGGGGTCAGTGCCATTTGGTATTCTGGTTCTAAAGTTTTATGCAATGGAATTGTAGCTGTTATAGTTGGTGTACTATGATTTTTCTTTTATCTTGCAGGCAGCAATGGACATTAGTGAATTGGAGGCCCAGCTAACCGAGGTTTCTTTTCTGCAACCTGACCTTTTTCAGCTTTCAGACTAACTGCACCTTTCAAAGGGGTTGAATGTTGGGCCAAGTGTGCTAGGGAACACCTCAGACTGGTTTTCTCTTGGTTAGTGACAAAAGAAAATGTTCTAATGAGGTAGCTGTGCGCCCTTTCTTTATAGGGAGGGAGGTGCAGCTGTTTTTGCTATCACGCTGCTGTGAGATATGGAGGCCTTCCAGGCTCTTCATGTCAGAGTAGTGTTATGTCTCTCCAGGAATTTGTTGGGATGAGATGTAGGGGCTGAGGGATCTTTAGCAATTGTTGGAAGTTGTACCAGGTGTGGTAGTGCAATTATGAAATGCTTCATGCAACTTTAAGTTGCTTATAGTTAAGAGTGAGCCAGGGCCCTTACAATGGTCACCTGAAGGCTTTATTTCCTTGCCCCTTATAATCAGCTGAAGCATGGGAAAACTACAGTGTCCACTTTAAACTACTGTGGAATTGTATGCAAGGGAAGCAACATTATTATGGCACCCATTGCATGTGTCACCAGAGCAAGTCTTTACTGCTCTGAGCACAGAGCACTGAGTATATTGGAAAGCAATTTATACTTTGTTTTATTGCTATAGGGTTCAATTGGTCAACTTTCTTTCTCTTCTACATCTGCAGAAATCCTCTAGATTTCTACTAGCCTGGTTCCCTTTAGAATCCTTCCTGAACTTTGTTTCTTGGTTGTAGCAATTCGTAAGGCATTGAGCTTGCGAGGGATGGATGTCTAGATTTTGGCGAAATCTATATAACAATGAGTAGTTATGTGCTTGTATGCAGGAACCAAATGTGACAAAAGTGGTTCCATCTGTGTATCTGGAGCTTGCAACAAAATCCATGATGCACATTCAAAGTTTGATTTCACCAGACAGTTCCAAATCAGTACCAATCAACCGGCTACAATGTCAATACATATTTGACAAGCTTTGTGAAACTTTGAATAATGTGAGGGAATGCATTTGTGGTCCATCTTTGCAAGATGTTCCAAGATCTGATTGTATTTTTCAGAACCTTGCACAAACAGCCATGGAGGTTGACAAACTTGTTGGTGATTGTTGCGATGCCCAATGGATCCCAGCTGCCATTATTGTGGCAAATGCAAAAGAACATTTTGCGTCATTGGCTTTTAAACTAAGGTTGTACAGGCAACTTTTGCAAAGCATTTTCGAAAAGAAAGCAACAAAGATGTTGACTAAACTTCAAAATCCAAAGTGGAGTGACGATATCAAGGATGCAGAATTTTCCATCATGGATCGGAAAGTGCAGGAGGATCGAAAACAGTTACTGTCAAGATTGATCCAAGTTGGGTCAAGTGAGTCAGAGAATCTAATCAAAAGATTAGATATCTTCTCTATTCGAGGTGCACTCTTGCAGCATAATCCAAGTTTTGTCCTTGATCCATGGAAAGTGGAATGGAAAAGTATTAAAAGATTTCGAAGGAGTCAAATAGGAAAGGGGAGCTTTGCAGTTGTGCATAAAGTGGAGTGGCTTGGAAAGTATTTTGCGGAGAAGTCTTTTCCTTTCCCTGAAAATGAAATTTTCCGAAAAGAAGTATCTTTTCTTGCAGGATTGTCTCACCCAAATATCTTGCCACTGTTCTGTTATGCCAGTGGCAGTCGTTATTGTTCCCTTGTGATGGAACTGATGGACGAGGATCTCAATTCATTGATGCGCAACAGATTGGGTCCCAAGACAAGTCTTGATTCCCCGTTTGAGCTTCTTGAAGCAATTGACATCATGTTACAAGTTGCAGAAGGAATGAAATACCTGCATCAAAACAAGGTGATGCATCGAGATCTGAAAGCAGGGAACATTCTTGTGAAGTGCGATGGTGGGCATGTGTATGCAAAAGTGGCTGATTTTGGGGTCTCCAAGACAATAGAATCACGTTGCACAGATTCAAACCAAACAACAGATGTGGGTACAACTAAATGGATGGCACCAGAACTATTCAGTGAAGAATCTCATGATGCTGGCCCAAGTGTTTCATGGGAGTCTGATTTATCCTTGAAGTATCCCTTCAAAGTTGACATCTACAGCTTTGGGATGGTGTGCTATGAGATCCTGACTGGATGCATCCCATTTGTCAACTGCAACAACATGAGGGATCTTCGGAAGAGGATAAAGGATGGATTGCGGCCAGATATACCTGAACGATGTCCTGAACAGCTGTCCACATTGATTAAAAAGTGTTATCATCCCAACCCTGCTGAACGACCTTCATTTCGTAAAATCTGTGTGGAGTTGAGGCATCTTATGTGGTCACTCATGGTAGGTCCTACATTGTGATCCTTGTTTGTTTTGGTATGGAATTAGCTCATTTTTACAGATGCAATCTAGGTTAATGATTCTAAAAACCTGAAGTAATGAGTGCTAGAGGAGGAGAAAACTATCTCTTGTTTAGACAACAGAGCAATACCCCATTGTGGGCAAGTGATGATATAATGTGACAAACGTGCATTGAAGGTTGATGTGTGGAACATTGATACACTTATAGAGAAGAACAATGTTAAAACTGGGCAAGGACCAGGTAGTATGTTTTCTTTCCAGATGATTTTTGCTCATCATTTTTTCTTCATAATTTGTCAGCTCAATAACTTGGAGCTGGGAGATAGCACTGCCAAGTGGAGCAATCTTCCAGGAGCTGAGCACCTGGTATATATCCTCATCTCTGGCATGTCTCTGAATCTTTAAGATTGAATGTTTGCATCCAATCACTGATTATTTCCAGCCATTTGTTACCTGGGTAAACTAAGGGGTAGAGTCAAAACCAGCTTCACTTTCCATCTTCTCTTGTCCTCAACATTATCATTTTCACACATGTAAAATGACAATGGTCTATGGTTTCTGGTTCATGTAGGTAGTGAAACAATTTCAAGAGCTGTTCTCCCAGCATAAGTACAAGGAAGCTGCAGATTTTGCAGCAGATTCACCCCAAGGCATTCTCCGGACACCAGAGACTGTTGCCAAATTCCAGAGCATTCCTGTGCAGCCAGGACAGACCTCACCTGTGGTCCAGTATTTTGGGACTCTCTTGAGAAAGGGGAAGTTAAATGCCTTTGAGTCTTTGGAGCTTTCCCACTTGGTTGTGAATCAAAAGAAGAAGAACCTGCTGGAGCAGTGTTTGGCAGAAGACAAGCTGGAGTGCAGTGAGGAATTGGGAGACCTTGTCAAGACTCTCGACAATGACATGGCTTTAAAAATCTACAATAAGATGAGGGAAAATGCAAAAATGGTTGCAGCAGTTGCTGAAAATGGGCAGTTTGATAGAGACCTCATCTATTTAAAACAGGTTTGGTACACTCCAGATTACCTTTTCCTGTTGCAGTCAATCCTAAGCTAAGACCCCCAGGGTGCAGTGCACTTTGCCCTCACAAAGTTGCAGTTGGAAGATGGTCATCAGACTTGTTTCTCTGGCACAACACGATCAGGGAGCAACAGCTTTTCTTTTGGATGTGTTGAAGCCTTATTTCCTCTTAGGGGTTTTATTGGTCAAGTCAGTGTTAGCTTCTACACCTACATGCAATTTTCCTTGTTTCTCTTTCTGGTTTCATATCTCTCTTTCACTCAAAGGAGAACCATCTGCCGAATATGTTGCAGTGCCAATCTTTGCTGATCTGTAATTGTGGTTTGTCATGCAGGGTCAAGGGTCACTGCCCCATAGTCCAGTAGGGAGGGGCTCACCACTCATTTCTCGTTGGGTTGTTGATCCGGATGGAAGGCATCGGAAGGTTCCAGAGGATGTCTACAGGTTGGCTTTTCTACCTTTGTTCAAAGGGTGTTTCTTTCTTTCTTCATGCGTAATGCAACTTTCAGATATCTTGAGTTGCTACTTTAAGCTTTCTTCCACAGCATGTTTGTTGTGTGAGTGGTTGGGGGTAGTCTTTGTGTCAAGTCCTTTTATTGCCCTCAAGCTCATGTTACACAGTAGAGACCTCTTTTAGTCAATTGTGTTGATTCAATGCTATATCCAAGAATGCAGTCATATTTCTTGTCTCACACCGACAATTACTGAAATGTAGGAAGCTGATGCAACCATGACAAAAGATTTGCCTCCTTGGTCATGCAGAATCTCTCTGCACCTATTAGAATGTAGTATGCATCTATGCCTCAACAGGTTGCATCTCTCCTGCCATACTGATTTAGCAAATATGAGTTTGAAGAGCGTTCCTACACATGGATATGGCTCCTTCTGAGACAGTCGAGCTCTGGTTCTTGATTCCAATGTCATAACTCAGAACCCCTTGCTTGTAGAATTGTCACAGAAACTCAGGACCCATATATTAGAATAAGTATTTCCAAAGTTGAGCTAATAAAGTCGGTGGGGAGTAATTCACTGCTATTGATGATGAAGGTGATAGTCTGATACTTTGTGACTGTCACCCTCAAGGTTACTATCAGACTCACTACTGTTGTGTTTGTTCTGGTTTGACTGGAACTGATGCAGTAGTTATCTTCAAAGTGTTTTTGTTCTCTGCAATCTTGTGGATAGTCCTTGTGAGACAGTCAATTTTCTTGGAACAAGAACCCCTCAAATTACAGTGCAACATGATTTGGCTGGGAAATTGATATTATTGCTAGGTTTTGTTTTGCTGCTGTATATGCTGCTGATGTATGTTGTGCTGATTGTGAATACAAGCTGTGATGATGAATTGGACATTTGCAGGAAATTTCATGAGTTCAATCTGCAGGGAATTGGCATCAAGGGGAAAAAGCTGATTGAGGAGCAGGTCAATGAGCTCAAATCATTTAGTGAGAGCCTCAAGGTACTTCCAACAGCTTTGAGAGACTGGGAGTTTTTTGTGTGTAAACCCAGCGTATTCCCCTCCCCACACGCATCGGATTCCAGTTTGCAACAAATCTTATGACATAGTAGCTGGGGATTGATATCATAATGTCTATATCTTGTTGCCTCTGAAACCCTTAGGGTTTGAATGTTTGACCTATTCATGTGGGAAAGATGTGGGATTCATCAATGTGATTGTTACATTGTGTTGACCAACTGTCTTGTTTTCCACTTGTAGGCAATTACACCAGTGCATGATCTAAACCCAGAGTGCATTTCAACAAACCCTGATTTGGTTGTCATTTTTTTCCATGGCATAGGCTATGGGAAGAATGATGAATGGAAGGAAACATGGACATCTACAACCAGTGGTGGGAAGCGTGTATGTTGGCCACAGGAGTGGTTGCCTGCAGACTTGGCAACTCAAAATGTTAACAATGTTCGGATTCTCTCTCTTTCATACGATTCTGCCCTTCTTGGTGGCAATGAGCATGTGACAGATATTGGGAAAAACCTCGTCCAGAGTTTGGTGTCAGAAAGGTATGGCAATCTAAACTTAGCTATCATTTGTGTACAAAGACATAGTCTTGCTCTGAAACCAATGCAGGATAAGCACTTATTTTTAGATCTCAAGTGGCCTATGATGTATGCATATCCACTCTTTGCATTTGTTTATTTGTGGTTTCAATCTTGAAACATGAAGTGGGGCAGCATGGATACCATTATAGTTGATGTTCAAGACATTAAAGCAAAGTTTAGTTTGAAACAAGACAGGGCCGGTTTCCTTTTATGAAAAAGCTCTAGAAACTTGTTTTCTAGATCACATTAAAGAAGCCTAAACCTCTGAATTACATATAATATAGTACTCAGAGAAATTCCCTAGAATGTGGAGGGCACCTTATATCCATGAATATCCCTCCTAGGGCCCCCATTTTGAGAATGTCCCCACCTTGGGGCTTTACCCTATGCTTTGGAGAACATTCAAATTTAACAAATACAAGTTCAAAGTGGGCACATATTCAAAAAATGTCAATGTTTCCATGGAATATAAATTAGTAATCTCCCCCTACCAATGTTTCTAGGATTTAATAAACTTTTACAAGGAAACTTATGTTGAAAAGATATTGATTTGGCCATGTTTCATACAAAGAAGGGCCCATATGTCTCAGATATGCTGGACATATTTCCCAAATGAAAATTTGTGAAACAAATAGAATTGCTTGTACTACTGAAGATTTCGATTACTTTCACTCAACATGGTGGCCCAAAAATTGAAAGACCAAGGGAACTTGACATTGACTACATGGTAGTTTTGACCCTGAGGTCACTCTTTCAATGATCAAATCCAAAATATAATTTCCAACTAGGAATGTTATCTATAGCTAGTAACAATATCCAAAATTTAATGATACTTTGCATTTTGATTTATGTCTGAAAACAACTTGGGCTTAACTTTGTTCATGACATTACAGATGGCTTTGTGCATATCATGTTATCTCAGAGATTACAATTGGTAGGATTTCTGTAATTTGTTCAAGTTAAGAAGTTGACAATTGAACATATAATTATTTGATGGCATTGATGGTTTCTGTGTAGTGAATATGAACCCCTTTGGGAGGCCCCCATTGTACTAGTTGGTTATAGCTTCGGAGGTCTTGTGGTCAAAAGCTTGGTTGTTGAAGTTGACAAGCGTGTGAATGCTCGCACTGTGAATCCTCTTGATGAACAAGCGCAACGTCGTTGCACCAAGTTTTTGAAGAATCTTAAAGGGACAATATTCTATGGTGTACCACATGCTGGTGGTGGAGAAGACTTCAAACAATTCTTTGTTTATCAATCTCAACAATTCAATGATGCCAACAAGAAGCAAATTGCCAAGTCAGGCATTTTGAAAAGTTTTGAAGGGTTCAATAGACAAATGGCAGAACTTTCAGTTGATTTCGAGATTGCTGTTGATCCAACCCTCATCATTTATGCGTTTGGTGAAGGACGGCCTGTTAGAAGAGGAGTAAGCTTTTCATCCAAACGTTTTAGCTATAATAACATCTATCAGGGTGGATCTTTTTGAACTTTCCACATATATAAAAGGATTTAGTAATTAAGTCGTGTGATAACTAAGTTACAGTGTAAAATCCCATAGTACTGCTATAACGGTCATTGGTAAATTTTTGGATATTTACACTAGGGTCATTCAAGTTGGGTGAAGAGAGACTCAATCATGCTTTCATTGGAGGTAAACTTAATGTCAATCTCCTTCAATGTTAAAAGCAGTTTGCATGTGCAGGGATCAGTTTTAGTGCCATATGCTTCAGCTCAATACTTGGCACGCAAAAATCATTATAAGGTTGAGGATGCTACGCATATCACAATCTGCCAGCCAACTTCCCAGCAAGCCATAAACTACAGCCTACTGAAAGATGTTCTTGCTCTTGTTATGAAGGGAACTCAAAGGCGAACTGGTTGCTTGGACAACCTATGTTAGCCAGGTACAATGTTAATGCAGTGTAATCAATTTCTCAACTAGGGTTATGACCTTGTGATTGCTGATGATTTCAGTTCACAATAAGTTGAGGGGAAGGTGATCATGACTGACATAAGCACAAGAAGTTATATGCAGAACCAGACTGCAAACAACAAGGCTACATTCTTTGGAGATTTCAGGGGAATTCTATTAATTTAGCTTCTGGCTCAATTTGTTTAATTACCTTGCTTGATGTTTGAAACTTTGAGGTTCAGATATAGCTTTTAACTCTTATGAAAGTAATTATTAATCTGAATTTTAATCTTCTTCAACAAATGAATATGATTTGCATATTTTCAAAGAGCTTTCAGAAATTGGTTTCTGATGAACCTCATTGGGATGGGGTGTGTCTAAGTCCAAGTTGTTAGCAGTTAAAGAAAGCTCTCTTGGATTAATGTTTTGCACATGTCATTGTTTGGCCTTGAGTTTTAAAGAACTCAATGCTGGGAGAAATGGAAACATGCAGGCAATCCATGGTTATTAACATGGGAGCTAATGTTGCATTCCTATTGCAAATAAAGGAGAGTCATGAACCTTGTTAGACAAACTTGAATGCAATTTGGTACAATGCTATTCAATGATGCCATTTGTCAGCCCGCATCCTTCTACAGTCTCTAATGTAATTTGCTACCTCCTGATTCAATGATCCCACTTCAGTATAATACTCGTAGGACCCAAGATCACAGAAATGAAAATTGCAGGGTTTCTCTATTCTGAACAGGGTTGTTGGGTTTCTTTGAGGAGGTAGGATCTTTTGAAACCCGAATTGACCTGTACACAAGGTTCCCAGAATGTGCCAAAAAATCCCACCCTTTAAAGCGCTCCAGTGCTACCAAATTTACAAATTGGTTGGGTTGACATATTTGTGAGTGAAGTTTGCTGCATTTGGAAAGGACCTGGTTAAACTTCACACCTACTTCCAAGATGATCATGGTCCAGCCACAAAAATGTATTGCCTTCAATCCTTCTTCAACTCACATATATTGACTTCAAACCCATCTACCGTGGGTATGAAGGGAATCAACAAACATGAAAATTGAGAATGAGGTCATAGGTTTTATTTTGTTTTGTTCGTGTTCCCCTCTACATTATTGCTTGTTTTAATAATGGAACCTTACCAATGGGCTATATAATTTTTTGAGGAATTTGGCCATCTTTAAGATTAGCCAATGTTGTCGACATGGGCATCAAAACATCAAACCATACTACCTCTATTTGTGGATTGTCACATGAAAGTAAATCTATGAAGGGGAGGATTTGTACCTTTTGGTTTGATTGAACATCTAGAGGTTTCTCCCTATAGTAGAAACTATACTAGAAGGGGGTCCTTATAGCAAGTAGTATTGTCAACACCCTTAAACTCATATAAAGTATAATCATTGTGCCTGGTTACACCCTTGTAATCTATATATGTGCATAAATGACCAATTAAAACAGATAACATGGTGAGGATTGCTTGATCTTGGCGATGATTGTATCGGTTCGACCCATCTGGAGCTATACATTGTCTTGGTATGGAACACTCATACCAAGGTCAAATAGGTTGAACAATTATTTAATACCCTCACTAAAAATGGTCCTTTGACACATGTACATCCCAAACTTTACACTAAGTGTCCCCCTGGGTATGTGCCAAGTGTTGGAACATTCCAACAATCCTTAAATGTTCCTCTACCTAAACCCAAAGCAATAGAGAGATTAAAAATCTTGACACTCATGACAAATTACATAATGACCTCATTGACATTATTGGGCTTTAAAAAACAACAATGATTTATAATGAAGCAAGGTTTTTTTCTTACACCTACTCTTGCCTAAGCTTGCATTTTCACTACTTTGCAACATTCTTTTTAGATTGCAAATTTTCTATGTTTGTTACAAGGGGCATAACTTGGTTTTGTTGGTTTGATGATGTCGGTATTCAATCAGGATCACATTTTGTTCAACTCCTTTTTTTTGTTGATACACAAAATATGTGCACATCATCGTTGTCATTATTCATTTTCTTCTTGTTTTTGGAGTTTTGGTGATGGTTAATGATGCCATGTTTTGTGCATGTCATGAAGTCAATTGCTACATATGTCAACGAACACACTTGATAGGTGTGGGTGTGGTCCTAATATGAGTGTGAGAAATGTTGGGCCAAATAAACATTTTGAAATCTTGATATCCATTTTTAATATGTAGGCTCAATGATGGGATGCAAATTTCAAGAACAATCATCGTTGTAATTTGAAAGTGCTATTAATTAACATAGAGTATAAAATAAACTCTGGAATGGCTTAAGGACAAGGAAAATTGAATGTTTTGAAATTCTTCATTGAGTTGAAATCTCAAACAACACAAACATGTGGATCTTTAAGTCCAAGTAAAATTGGTTTAATTTTTTTTTAAAAATTCCAAGAGTTACAAAAAATAAAGATCCTCCTTCGATCTATCTCTAAGTCCTCCTAGTTATACCAACTCATAAAGTTGTTTCAACTTAAATAATCATTAGCTAATGATTATTTAGCAAAATTTAAATAACAAGTTATTGGTCATAAGTTCAAGTCAACTTGTTATGTTAATCAATCGGTTAATGTAAAAGACCAATTACCAATTTTTATAACAATATAATTAACTTAGGACCTATTAACCAAAAACTAGATAGTCTTAGGTTATACTACCTCACTAGTTACTAATTGGTTTAACAAGTTACTATATACATATTGAAAAATTGGGTTAACATTACCCCTCCCTTTAAAACCAAATTTCATCGTCAAAATTAGTCACATAGAACTACATGTTTAACACTTGTAATTAAATCATCAACATATTGTTCACCTATAGTGTCAATGAATTCAACCAAAGGAACCGGTTAAGATTCTGGTTTCTTGATAATAGGTGTGTCCTTTGGTGTTGTATTTGGAGTCTTACAAACTTTAGAAGCATGGGTAACATTGTTAATCAAAGTAACCCTTGTGCCTAGTCCAATATCTAATATAATTAATGGTATAGGTTTTGGAGTGACATGTTCTTCCAAGGCTTTTACCTAAATGCTAACAATTACAATAGGTACTTCCACAAGTTCTGTGGGCAAAGGTAAAGTATAAGAAATAAGGCCATCACTATAGGTTACATAACATTTGAATTTTGAATCATTCATCACAATTTGATTAAACTTAGATGTATTCAAAAAAAAATTCGACTAATATCCTTATACTTGATTGGATTTTTTTTTCCAAATTAACTTCAAAAAAGTTTTTTGCTGAAAGCTTGTGAATTTTCATAGCTTTTTTCAACATCTTTTTAATTCTCTTTTTTTCCCTTTCTTGCTAGGATTGTTTTTAATGGTTGTCATATCTTCATCTTCACCTTGATGTTGTTCTATGTCCTCCATGTCAATGCTCTCATCATTCATTATCTTTGGATTTTGTAACCTCTTCATTTGTTTTATTGTTTTTTCATGCATTTTGAACATATCAATTCCTTTGATGTTGTCAAATGTTGAATTTGTTTCTACTCATGTTTCTTTTGGAGCTTCCAAAACACAATGCATGTCAAAACCATCCTAATTGGTAATACACATGTTATGGAAACATATGCAAGTTGTCACCAAATTTGGCACATAGTGTAATGAAATATTTTTATTGTGAGTGATATTCTATACCTTCCTTTTAACATTCCAAAAGATCTTTCCACTAACATCCTTATGCTTGATTGGATGAAAATTTCAATATTCTTTGTATTTTTGTAACCCACAATTCTCACCTTTGATTGGAGAACATAATCATGGCCACATTGGATAAGCAACATTTCCTATCAACTTGTAAGGTAAGAACTTGTCCATCACATAATTTTTTAAATATGTTTTATGAGAAAAAAAACCCAATCAAAATACTACCTACTCACCCATAGTTATAATTCCAAGAACTACACTTTTCATTTACAATTTCTTTGAATCAATATGGAATAAAAACATTTTTGACAATAATATGATTTTGAATCTATTTTAAGTGCAATAATTGGAATATGATTAAAATCTATGACACCCAAAATATAATGAATTTTATGTAAGCTTTTTAAAACCAATGGTGATTTTGTTTCAAATCAATTTAAGTATCACCAATGGTTTCAAGTGCTTTCTAATTGATACACAAAATTCTTTCACTATGATTGATGTCATACTTTTCCACACATTTGTAATGAATTTTCAATACCCAATCTTGTAAGAACCATATCTATTCTAGCTTCTACAAGGATGCTTTCTCTGATATTTGTATCTCCCAAGTCTAGACTTATAGCTCTAATCAAAGCACAAAATGTGTTATAGTACACTGTTTAAACATCTTCTTGGAAAAACTGCCAAAAAGCTGATTTCCCATGTATCCAACCATCCTCTCATACCTCCGTCTACTTCAAACTCATGGTGGCATGTCAACAAACTTTGAAGAAAATAACAATGCACTCATCATACTCCAATGTTATGCAATAGCTACTCGTTGCAATGAACCCACTTTTGCAATGATTTGATGCATTGCCATACTAAAACCTAGGACTACCAAGATCTTGTGCCTATGCTCCTCCATTGTGTGTGTAGCAAGAAGCAAGAAAAAGAGAATAATGAAGAGGAAAAAACAAAAAAAACAAAAGAAATGTCAACCTAATCCTCTCACATGAGAATCTCACATTTTTATCAATTGAAAATTGAACCCTACACCTTTAGACACACTCATTGTACCTTACAAAAGAATTTATTTTTTTAATGTGAAGAAGGGTTCAATTCATGGATTCAACTCATTTCAATTTGTGTGAAATTGGTCCTTAAGATTTTGGACCTTGGACCATCATCTAAATTGGGTCTTAACAACAGACACAAGGACCCCATGAATGCCATAGGACACATGCATACACAATTGCCACTCACACTCAAACCTCACCTGGTGCAGCTCTACACATGCATGTTTCATCAGAGTAGTTGTGTTAGAAGACATCTCCTCAAGTGTGAATTGTGGATGTGAGATCAATCCTGTGGCTTGATATAGTCAATGCACCTTCAACAGTTTTGTGAAGACTGCAATGCCTTTTCTCTAATTCACAATCATAGTATCCAGTTTACAAGATCACCCATTATTCCACATGAGCAATAGCATGACACATGCTCACCCAAGAATTGCAAATTGAGGACTGAAGCCTAACTTGCCTTGGCCTGCTGTACCCTAGAGTTCAAAGAGCAATATTGAACTCATCAGACTATACCAGAGAGAGGGCACAACTCCCTCTACAGTTTCACTAAGCTGGAGGTACCAGGGGAAATTATGTACCAAGGAAAGAGTGTAACTTTTGCATAGTCATGATGCAACAGAAACTTTCAGTTTCCTAGAGTATCAACCCCATCTAGTGTTGAAATGGACATGACAGTGTCCTGCTATCTTTCCTGATGTGGCCACAACCATACCCTCTCATTAAAGGGTAGAAGAGTTCCAGCTAGCATCAACGGCCTCAATGATTTTGGAGTGCAACTTCTTTCCAGAGCATGCAATTATTCCTCGGTCCAGGCCCTCCAGACGACGTCCCTTTGAAAAGTCCAGTGGACGACCACCCGCATCCGTCACCACACCACCAGCCTCCTGAACAATGAGTACACCTGCTGCATGGTCCCAGATTTTCTCCTTGTAGCCTGCTCGAGCAAATTTCATGAAAATCTCTGCATCTCCTCGTGCTACAGCAGCATACTTGGCCATGCTATAGACACGTAAAGGCTGCTTCCTACAAACAACAAAATGCTGTAACATTACAGCTTGACAAGTGGGATCCAATACTTAAGGTAATTTGATCTTCAGATCAGATCCATATTAGTAGAAGCAGCTGCAAATACAAGGGAAGTACTACAAGGGAAGTATTTGTAAATGTCAGAGGTGTGAGGGGAAACCTGAGCCCAAGAGTGTCTGCCAGACCGGCAGTAAATGAGTGACTGGAGTTGGACTTCTCAACTGGCTCACAGAATCTGGCCTGTGCAGGGTCCACAATGCCTGACACACTCACCAACTGAGGGGCAACTGACTGCCTGAAAGTTGTGCCATCAAAGATCATGGGCTGCATCCATGCCTGCCCTGCCCTTTGAGCTGACATGACACATCCCTTGTGCCATACACCTGGACTGGGTGGAAAAAGCTTTGAAGCCACACGATAATACCTGGGCCCCAACAAGTAAACCTCAAAACTCTCAGTTCTCTGGTGAGGTTAAAATACCTGCAGCTATAAAACAATACCTCAGATTATAACAACACTATAGCATACCAGGAAGGTGGTTGTACAAAAGGAGAGAACACAGTTATACCTGTGATGGTAGTTGAGCCATTCACTTCGCAATGGAAGGTTGGGGCATCCAAGAACCCCAAGAACTACTTCCCCATTTTCCACCATGGCAAGTGCAATAGCATACTGGTCTCCACGGACAAATCCAAGTGTTCCATCAATAGGGTCAAGCACCCAGTGTCGTCCTACAGGACCACCTTTTGTTGTCCCCCTATTGATGGCTTTGAGAACGTCAATTGTTCCTAGTGGTTGCCTGGGAGGTACTATGCCCATGACTGAAGACTCCATCAAACACTCATTTACTGCATGAACCACCTTCCGCAACATGGCCATGCCCTCCATGCCTCTAAGATCCCGAGTATCTTCTTCAGCCACCATGGGGATCTCTTCCTCGTTGAAAGCTTGTGATAAGACCCAGGTGACAACTGCCTGGACACCCCAATCTGCTCACAACAAGAGAACTTTGATGTAGGTGTACACATCTTATACTGTGTCGATTCAACATGTGGAAGAGAGAAACATAGCTCAGGACGAAAATTATTAAACTGATGGGAATATAGACAGCAGGCACCAACCATGCCAGGACCTACAGCATGAAAATGTGTTGCACAAGTCTTGAGTACCTGCAACAGTGACTAGTGACTCATCATTTTTAGAACCTGCTACCTCCTCGTTATCAAGAAGACGCTCTTGTACACGTTGACTCAACACACAAGCTAGCTGGATGGCTTGCACTGCAACATCCAGCTCTCTCCCATATTTCCCCTGTAAACCTGAGTCTTGTTTTATACATACTTCACCTTCTTGCAATCCACTTGGCCATGGTGGCCAGTCTTCCTCCTCTCCTTCACTGTCTTCCTGCTCTTCTAACCCAAAGTCAACCTGCTGCTCTTCAAGATTCTCTCTCTGAAAACTGACTATGTCCTCAGGTACGACTTCCATGAAAATTGGCTCATCTTTTAGCTCTGGCTCATCAGCCCTAGTCTTGGCAGAAATGCCATCTGCAACCCAATTTCCATTTGGCTCAGAGGGGGAAGGGAGAAGGTCAGGGTCCCTTTGTTGATTGGCCTCATCAGACACCATCCCACTTATCCACACTTCTCTCTCCTGAGACATTTCAGTTCCAAGTTTTCTTGCTCCATCCTGGTTTGTGGGAGCTCTATTACCATGGCCCTCGAGTGCTACTGACTCCTCCAGTGTCATCAGCTTCATTCTATACAAAAGATTCAGATCCACATCAGGTCAGATAACACTACACCAAAACTCCACTTCTTATCTCTCTCTGTTTACAGCTCTACTCCATCTGAACTGGACACCGGATGTATGGCCATAAGGTAATGGCATGTATAGTCTGTTCATGTCTCTCTGTGTCTGTCTCTTCATCCCCTCTCTGACTGCAATAGAGAAATTCAGGCATCCTACCAACTACTTGTGCTGTTATCTTCTTGATCATCCTGGAAAGGACATGTTGAGCATTGATAAGGCAGGTAGATGGAGCAGTAAATAAATAGACAATTGAGATAAACAAATTTGCAAGCTTCAATAATGGAAAATGCATTCTTCCATATCTGTCCTGTGTACTAATAGATGAATGATTGCACCTTGTGTAACACCTATATCTGTAACCGAATGTTTCGGCTATGGGGAACCCAAAAGAACCTTGCATCTTTATCAATTTCACTGCTGATCCAGAGTCTAGTACCTATTTGAACACAACTAGACATGGGAAGGAACCAATGAATCAACCTGACAGCATACTGCAGATCCAGAGGCAACAAAGATGTAAGTTGGGCACCCCACTCTTGGAAGCCTAGGGCTCTCCTGTTGCTTTCATTCTGCTCAACTTCTGAGGAGGTCCCTTCATCATCTGTTCCTTCAATCTCACTGCTGCGCTTTGCGAGCTGCAAGGAGCTTTGCTGTACTTTCTTCTTACTTCTCCCATGGTGCTTGCCTGCAGTTCCTGTGTGCAATTCCCTGATTTATTGCAGAAACTGTGAAGACTTTAGTGACATGTTTGGACCTATTGATTGTTCTCAATACATGTGTTATAGTTCACCTGAACTACCACATACCCCACTGGCTGGATCATGTTATGCTAATGACAAGGAGAAGGGGGTTGCATGAACCAAACTTACTATGATTATTCAGACATAACTTCATGGCAGTGAACACAAAAACTGAACAAACAATATAAACTCAGCAGAAGACCTGACTTGCAAGGAGAGATAGGAAAGGCACACCAAGCTTAGATCTTTGTGTGTTGAGAGATGGGGACACAAATACTGTCAGCTGCATGAGGTCAGCCTTGCATCGGCACACACCAACCATTTTGCCCAGCAAGCCAGGATTGGCAAACTGCCTGCTTGACGCCCTGTCCATGTCCAGTGCCTGCACCATCCCTGCCTGACCTACCAACCCAGCTTTCATGTCTCTGTAACAACTCACCCTAACCCTAAACCTCACTCCTGTCCAGAGTCATAATTGCCACCTTGAATGCAAGAGAAAACTGAAAAAAAGCCACTTCTTTCACCCAGACATTCACAGTGCATAGTTTTGGATCCAGACACCAGAGTTTGAAAATTACAGCTACTCTCTTGCACACATGAAAGGATGTGACTTACAAGCTGCACTTGCAAGTGGTTTATTCGCATAGTCACCATCACCAGGATTCACCTCCTTCACCTGATTATAGTATCTCAGTTACCCCATCTGCCTTGCGAACCTGCAAGTGCAGAATACATATATCTAAGAGATTGCAGAGAAAACCCTACATGACACTTTGCTGGTAGCACAACTAGACTGAGTGCAGTGATAACCTTATGAGGTTCACTCACAAAGTGTCAGACCATCATCTTCCTCATGAATAGCAGTGATGAGCTGCCATGACTCCACACTGACTTCATCAGCTCCTGACTGTGGGTGTAGATAAGTATACAACAATCTGCCCAAATTTTTTATGAAACCCATCCCACAAAGACTTATGAAACCCAGTGATCTTGTGAACTTCAACTTAAAAGCATCATATTATAGTGCTGTGCACCTCTATAAAGCATCATCACCATGTCATGCAAATCAAATCCCTATTATGTATTCCATGCTTAGCATGGAGAGATCCAAATGAGCCCACCAAAGGCTCAACTTGGTCAATTTTTCCAGACAACCAGTGATTGATGTGAGTCCAAAACTCTGCACCTCAGTCAATCTGTCCACAAACTAAAACTCCATTCAAACCCTAATCACATGGATGGGTGCAGTGTTGTTCTTACTGGCTCATCTTTGGCATATTCCACAATTTCAGATACTAAAGACAGTCAAGGTTGATGATCCATAGGGTACTCACTAGACCTTTCTATTTTATACATGTTCCCTACAAATTGCATCAACACTTGAGAGAATTTGTAACTTGGTTTCAAAAACATGAGTTAAGAAAAGAATCCAGTATGAGCCCTGACTCCCCATATTCATACTCATGTTGACAACTCAAAGGGTCAAACCAGAGTACTCTTGCATTTACATGATTCATATGATAGCAATCAGGTGTCAGCCCAGTGATCAAATCCATGAACATCCATTTCTCAATTTCAAGAGAAAATTGGCTTCTACTTACCCAAAATTGCTGCCTAGAAGTTGAGTTTCAAGAAGCTCTGCAGAGAAACAAGCCTGGCAGAGGAGTATACAAAAGAAAACCTTACTAGACCAAGAATGCAGGTACTTAATATCCTCTCAGAATGGAAATGGAAGGCGAAATTTGGGCAGAAGTAGGGAGTGGCGAATGCTGAAGAAAACTAAGACAAGAGAAAACACTCAAAAAGAGTAGATCATTTCCTCCATACCCTGTCCCCTTCTTCACCCCTTTCTGGCGCATACAACCACGACTCACTGGAGAAAACTCTCTACCCCTTCAGAACTTCTTCCAACCAAGAATCGTACAATTCGGGGGAAAAAAACACCATAAATTCAAAATCCCCAACAATCTCTTCAAATTCCCCTCTCTGCTTTTCAATCTTAGGGCTGCTTCAAAACGACTCAATTACGCAACCCAATTTCACTTCTGGTACCACATTTTATGTAGAAGATCTTTTCTCCTCAACAACGACATCAAAGCTTCACACGAAATTCTCTTTCCGCAAGCAAACAAACAAAAGTGCTTCTTCAATTTTCTCTTTCCATTGTTTGTTGCAAAGGTTTATGCTAAAACCACCCACCCACCCCATCTACACACACACAACAACAACAACAACAACAAAGACACATGTGAAGCATTTGAATAGAAATAGAAAAGGAAATCTTGGAATGGGTATTCGAGAGGTTAAAAAGAAAAACCTCACTCACTTGCATGCCCATGAGTTTACAACCTCAAACCATCACCAGTACCATGTGCAGACAAATCCATGACAACTCAATACACAAAAATGAAAGGAAAGAGGAGAAGAAACTGCTGCTGCTGCTGCAAAGAGAGAGAGAGAGAGAGAGAGAGAGAAGATACCACCGGGGATTTGGGACTTTGTTGGGCGGTTGTAGTGAAGATTTGGAGACTTGCTAGAAAAAGAGACCCAAGTTTTTTGGCTCATCTGGTTTTTTTTTGGGTTGGTCCTGGAGAAATGGATATGAGTGATGACTAACCCAGCTTTGAGTACTGGACACTAAAACCCAAAATACATTCCATAGTATGAATGTATGTACTGTGGTATTGTACTCTTATTAGGGGGCCCAAGATGAATTTCCATAAAAAGTCAGAATAAATGCTTGTTAAGGAGGTTTTTCTTTTCTCTCCCCAACTAGGTAGCTAGCTAGTCTCCTCAACGCGTGTTTTTCTCCACATACCTATCACAGATGCACAAGCACATTGTGTAGTTTTTATGTTAGATGGATCCCCCAACTGTGCAGAAGCATACACATTAAAAAATATTGTTTTGTAGAATAGATTGATTCAAACTTTGTAGAATGTAGACACACAGATAAACACGGTAAGGCCGCCCGCCCCCTAGGTGGGAAACATCCCTAAAATGCGGGGCCAAACTCATCATAAGACCCTTATTTCATGAAGTCCCCCACATGTGGGCCTTATGTGGAGACATAATATTTCACAAATATAAGGTGCCCTCCAAGTATATTATGAAAAATTTCTCCAAGTTCTTTACATATTCCA
>Ga0209208_10004464_pt1 | contig 19810 bp, 14 predicted proteins | sample S1TSphfallax_3_FD_187694 | JGI IMG/M metagenome (GOLD analysis project Ga0209208, IMG submission 187694) | Host-associated microbial communities from peat moss isolated from Minnesota, USA - S1T2_Fd - Sphagnum fallax MG (SPAdes) (version 2) | ecosystem: Host-associated > Plants > Peat moss >...
TTTTCTTTCTCATTTTTTTCATGTCTATCTTATTTCCTTTTCTCTCACACACTCTCCTTTGTTTGTTTCTCTCATTTTCCTCTATGTCCCCTTTCTTTTACTTTTAAAACTTTTAAAACTTTTTTATTTCCTTGTACCTCATCTTGGTAAGTTGGGAATGGTTAATATATGTTTTTAATTCTTTTGATATTGGATTATCAAAGAAGGGACTATGGCAACCCTAAATGTACTTCTTGGCTATGGAAGCACAATGAAACAGACTAATTTTTTTTTCTTCTCTTTGGATTTTTCAAGTTGTTTTTTTTTCTTTTCTTTTCTTGTGTTATGGAGTAATGGTAAAATGTGGCAATTTCCTAGGAAAGGAGGAAAAAATATAGATGGTAGTTAGTATTTAGGACTTGAATACCTTCATGGAATGTATTTATATAATTTTGTTGGTTTGCAAAAGTCGTTGCCTTAGCAGTAATTCTATTACAAGGCATAATTACTACCCCTTCATTGTTATGGACACTCCATTCAAACAATATTACACACCTCATGACTGGCATGAAATGTATGTTGGAACTAGGGAAAGTAGTTGTGTTAAAGGATAATGCTACTACCTTACTAGGAATAGGTTAAATTTTCTTTTTTATGTAGAGATTTCTTAACTACTATTTGAGTAGTTGTACAATCATAAGCTAATAAATTGTTTTTTCTTCCTAGTACTGTCACTTTATCCTTCAACTCTTCATTGATCTTTAAAAAGTAAAATTGCCACTCATTTAAAATGTGTTGGGGAATATTATTTTGCCTCACCCCTTTCTTTGCTCCTTGTGCCAAGAAAAACAACATACCATATTTTGTGAAATCTAAAGTGATTGGTTGATCAATGCAATTCTAGCGTTTCAAAGATTTGCCTCCATCACTATCCTTGTTCAACATGGTTGAAGAACACATCCACACAAAATATTGGACTACAAAAAGTTAAATTAAAAAAATCCAAAATCACATGAATCTAAATACAAATGTGAAACTATGACAAATTAAAACAAGTTGCAAGGAATATGTAAGTGATTTCAATGATAAAAACAACAAAGAACAAAACATATGGAAATTAAATCAAGTGATGATCAAACAATGCAAAATCAAAACAAATACAAGAAACCTTCACATAATTGTCAACATGATTGACAACAAATTATACCAATTGCAAGAAACAAAAGTGTACATGAGGAGGATGGAACAATGCAAATGAAAATCAAGTTCCCCAAATAAGAAAGATGATAAGAAGTAATGCAAATGCAAATGTGCTGCATGGATTCAATGCAACAACATCCTTGGGCACACCACTAAATGATGCCCCAAAGGTAATGGACTCTTTGCAAAATGAAAAGACATGCTTTGGGAATTATGATGATGCTTTAGGAAAAATGGACTAAAAATTAGATCCTAGAACAACATTTCAAAATATTGAATCCACCTTTTTACAAATCAACAAAATCAACAACCAAGGGCAAAAGGTAGCCATACATAATGCCAAAAGTTGGCATCCATGATTCCATCCATGACCACAAGCATTAGTCATATATGCCACAATGACAACATGACTATTTAGTAAATTTGTTTAGACTCATTGTTAATGCCATCTAATTATGTCCATGTAGTTGTTTATGTCCCCAATCCTATGCCACTTTCCATGACTACAATGATGATGAACATGTGTGTGTGTGTGTGTGTGGTATATATTCATCATCAAAATAGGTACCTAAGCTACCTACCTTAGCATAATACCCTACCTTACTTACCTAGAATGTAGACCCTAACTAGAATGTCATCAATGGGAGTTGAAATTACTCACTTCCATGAAAAAAAACCAAGTCTTCAACCAACACATTGCACCTTCATATGAAGTAATAAAAGAATTCAACATATTATTATAAACATGTTTATTTCACATCTTTTTAAATTACATAATTAAGTAGGGAGAAATTAGGTAGGTAAATAATCAATATTTTGATATGCTTACCTACTTACAACCTACCCTCCTAATAATGACCTACTTACTTCCTCATTAATGACCAACCCCCAATATACCTACATATAAAGTATTGACCTTTTATCAAATCAACCCCAAAACTGACTATTATTTAATTATCTATCTATATATTACCAAACCCCTACCTACTACCGACCAAAAAAACCTTATATACCTACTTAGTATTAACTATTTACCTTTTAATTAACAACCTTGCCCTACCTATCATCACCAATCTACCTATAAGTTGAGGGTGCAATCACAATAAATTAAGAAATTACCATGTTAAATCCTAATGAAAATTGTCAAAAATTGTACATAATTTATGCATTGTCATGTGAGAATATTTTAATCATGGAAAATTGTGAAAAATCACTAATATGAATGTTGAGGAAGTCAAGTTACAAATTAATTTAATTTAATTTCAAGTTTTGGTTTTAGTAAAAAACTTTTGAACTTGAATAATGATTATGTTAGATAATGAAAACTTTCCAAAAGACTAAAATAAAGACTCTCTTAATAAATTAAAAAAATTATGGTCAAAATTTAAGATGATAATAAAATACAACCCACATTTAAAAAACCCACAATGTTAGAGATGTGAAATTTGAAAATTTTAGATATATTTCAAAATATGTCTCAAAATTTCAAAATCTAAAAAAAATTACCACATGTAAATGAGGTGTAATGTACATGGCATACATTTTGAGAAATAGGATGATTTGCAACTAACCTTGCAACTTCACTACAATTCATTGTATTTTTACAGCATGAGTGCTATCAAATAAATTACATGAATTGCAATGGATGCAACTCACCATATGTGGAACCATACATATGCAACTTAGTTGGAACTATGCATGAACAATTATTATGCAACTCCAATGCAACCAATTTGCAATTACTGAATTGTAACTTTGTCATGTTGACATTGCTTTTCGTCCATTCATCCATCAATGATGAATTTTGAATTGATTTTTGTTGCAACTCCTTTGCAACTATGGGTGTGGTGAAAACACATTAATAGTTGCAACTAATTGGCAATTATGTGACAATTCATGATGTTAGCACAAGGTAATACTTGTTTGTAACTCCAATGTACCCAATTTACAAATGGCAAATAGGTGAATTTATTATGAAATAATTACTAGGCAAGTTCATCCATTAATGAACCTAATATTTGTGTGATTTTTCATTTATCCATCAACAAATTGTTGCATGATTTTCATTCATCCATGTCAATGAACTTAATGATTGCGTGATTTTTCATTCATGGATGGATTTTGTTGATGTCCTTAGCAACTAGGTGCGTTGTTGTGGATCCCAACGTAGTTTTAGGGCGATTTATTTTAGTACTATTGGATAACTAAATTGGAACCCATAATGCAAATGTGTAAACCTTGCACACACATTATCATTGTCCAAATGCAAATTATGATAAAATTTCATTTCATCATTATTTATGAACATAAAATGGATCTAAAATTATATGCATTGACATTCAAAGTTGGAAAATGCATTATAAGAGCATTTTTCAAAATAATTATTGAAATACAATTTGATAAAACAATCTAAATATATTGCCCAAGCTATTTATAACAAAAAATTTCCTCTACCTAAACAAAATGTCATCACAAAGATGATGACCCACAATAATCAAATATTTTCATTTTAAAAGGTTATTTTTTTATAAATGATTTTTTTTAAAAAAAATCTTGTTGAAATGGAACTTGAGCCATAATTTCTTCATTCCACCTTGTTTGCTTGAAATTTCTTGCCATATTATCATATTCAAACCACATGTGAAATGAGATCAATAACATATATATAACATTAATTACAATGCAAAAGATATATAAAAGTCCATCCATTCAACTTAAATAAAACTAATTTATAGCTATAATGCCATTACAAAACCTTTTCATCACTAAAATGCAACATATATAACATTGATATAAAATAAACCATAATAAGCTACAATTGCATATAATGGTGATTTTCAAAATAAAATGCATCACATATAATAAATTGCCTTTATAATCACACCCTTGGTCACCACTTTTTTTGTGACATTAACGAATTATAATTTAAACATGTCTAGTCACATTCCATATAAACCATTACAAGATTGTGACCATAGGCCGAAAACCCTTTACAAAACAACATGGTTATGCTATAATAAAGATGCCAATTAAAAAAAATTCCTATGTGGGTTATTCTAAGCTCTACTATGCATTATTAAACTTAAAGAAGGTTGTGATTTCTACTTGTTTTAATGTGACAATTTACATTGAGTTTGAACTCCTTAACTATTAGCTTGTGTATCTTGTCAATTAGATTTTTTTTTAAAAATTTTTTTTGCTTTCTTAGCAAGTTTACATATATTTTGTTTGTTTGCACTAGAAAGGTGTTTTTTCTTTTCTCTTCAACTAGATTCATTGTTGTAAATTTGCACAACTTGAACACAAAACAACACAAACATTGCCGAAGGGAATCACAATTTACAAAACACTAATATTTGCCTTAGATTTTCTCCATTATAGTCACATTTACAAAGAAAGCTTTGTAAATATTTTGTGTTACTAACAAGTGTGATAGTGACTTTAGAATGGTGTTTTTTATTTAAATGGATGGTTACCAAAAAAATGTTTGACACAAACAAAAATGTGACTAAAATGGGCATGATCATAAACGGGGTTTACTATGCTTGGAGTATTGAGGTTAGAATTCATCATACCTTTATTGTTTTGGAATTTGTTTTCTTGGATGTATTGGTTTAAATTATTACATAACAAACAACAACACATTCAATAACATAGTTATTAGCAACCTAACCAAATTATACATCACATGCACATGCTCTTTTGCTCAAGACTAGATTTAAAAACAAAACCACCATTTTACTTTTGAAAAAACCACCCTGTATGAATAACTTTAATTTTGATGTATTCAAACATTATAATACAAATAAAAAATTCACAAAACATAAAGCACAAACCTTCAATCTCCAAAAACATGAATAAGAACCTTCAACCTCTAACAAAAAGAATAAAAACTTTCAACTTCCAAGAATAAGAACCATCAACCTCCAAGAACAATCACTTTCAACCTCCAAGAACAAAAACACTTTCAACCTCTAAAAATAAGAACAAAAGCACCTTCAACCTCTAAGAATAAGAACAAAAAACTTTCAACCTTGAAGAATAAGAACAAAAACTTTCAACCTCTAATAATAAGAACCTTCAATCTCCAAGTCTTTTAAATAAATAAATAAATTTGTAACAACCTTTCAATTGTACTTTTGAACTAGAATAACAAAAACAATTTTAGTTGTTTAACACATGATATGATAATTACATCACCAAAAGACTAAAAAATGCATAAAATGTTTTTTAAAAAAACCTTTTCCTTTTTAGTTCATCTTGATTTTTTTGACAATAGGCATAGGTGCATGAGGGTCATTGATGCAAAGGGGGAGATCTACTAATTTACTACCATGTGTCACTTGCTTGAGAGTTTCCCACCCAAATTTCATATTTTCAAAATTCAAATTTCAAGTTGAAATCTAGTTGCACACTAGTTGTCCACATGTTGGCTTGGTTAATTTGATTATTTTGGTTTAGATTTTATTACATGTTAGTCATTAGAGGGAAAAAAATTATCCTTTGTAATTCATATTGAATTTTTATATAATAAGCATAGGCCCATGGTTGGTTTGAAGTAATAAGAACTTGTTAATGAAAAAATATGACATTTAGGGCATAAGACATCGAGGCATATAAAGGTAGATCCAAATATATACCTTAATTGAATTTGTATACACATTACTTATAATTTCACTTCAAAAGTAAACTTTCACCTTTAATGAATTATATGGTTTGATAGGTTTGTAAGGCAACATGATGTTGTGAGTTGCAATGTAGTGGAAAATTAGTAATAAAAAGTAGAACAATAATTGCAAAATAATGGAAAAATAATATTTAAATAGTAGCAACCTCGTGGCATAATTAGTTGGATCAATGGGAATCATAGTTGACAATTAGTTGCAAACAAGTTGAAAGCGTCATATATAATGGGTGGTGAAAATGCATACATGTGGCATGATTGTATGTGTCAAGGTCATACACTAATTACAAAATAGTTGTTGATTGGGTGCTACATTTACCTTGGTTGTAATGTAGTTGTCACATGCTACTAAAGTGCAACTTGCCAACAAAGTTAAACATGGTTGATTACAACTATATATATGATGTGTACATTTTATTGTGTAAATGTTCATTTTGCAACTAACTTACAACTACAATCCAATTCTCTGATTATATGACGCATTTTATTTATTAATTCCCCATATCTCCACGAAATAAGTATAGTGTAATTGTATATTAGTTTTTTTGGAACTCTAGTTGCATGGCAATATAGTTGCCATAGACATGATTTTTCAATATGATATAAAACAAAGTTGCAACTTAGTTTACAAGAATCTAAACCCTAAAGTAATAACATATTTTGGTAGGATTTGAAAATATGATCATTTTTCAAAACAAACATTTAACAAATTTACACATTTTAAGAAATTCACATATATTCAACAATGATTAAAACACAACATATGTTGCATTAGGAAATTATAAAAATAATTAATAACTAAGTTACAAAATAAAACCATTCAAAAAATTTATGAAAAAATGAAAAAGACTCACAAGCCTTGGATTTAATAATGCAAGTAGCTCCTTTAAGGGTGATTGGACCCTTGCCTACATACATCACAAACTTCTCATGCCATGATTTGGTAATAATAGTTGTGCAATTTTTTTTCTTCCATAGGTTCATATTGTTAGACATGGATGTCATACATTTATTTGTATTGTTTAAACATGTGCATTGTCTAGACGTGGATGTTGTATTTTAATTCATATTGTCTAGATAATATGAATTTATGAAAAAATAGATATCACATGACTACTATTGCCAAATTGTTGCCCATGAAATTTGTGATGTATTATTTACATACTTATGTACCTATTACCAACCTAAATATAAACTACCTACCTAAATTTACCTACCTATATACAAATTAATTATTAATCCCCAATCTACATACAACATACAACCTACCTATTAATTTTGATGCATTTATAATTTGCTTGAGGTGCAAGGTTCAATTCCATGCGCATTCAATGTATGTTAACTTGTGATCCTTTTCACTCTTGATTCATTCACACCTCATTTTCGGAGGTGTAAATATATAAATGATTGATTTTTGAAAACAAAATGTTTCCATTTGGTCTAATTGGGATGTTTGATTTAAATGGAAATTTGGGGTTTTTGGAAAGTAACATCATTTAATGGTTTTACAATTGGCTATTCATGATTAATTTTGATCAACTAAATTCCCTTTTATGGGGTTACAGTTGGGATTTTTATCTTTATATACATTATAAATGATTTTAATAATACATATGAATGTTAATTAGTCCATGCACATAGAAAAAAATGTTGGATACATATATAGAAAAAAGAGTGTATGAATGCAAAGAATTAATACATATACTAATTATTTGCATTCATATTCTTATTTTTTCTATGTATCCAACATTTTTTTCAAATTGGTTGACACATTGTTTTCACAAAGTTCACACAATTTTTACCACTAAAGTTTTTAAATAGTTGCAAAAATGTTTTAATCATGAATACCATGTTTTGGCAGAGTGATATATCTCTCATCTTCATCAAGGGGTTGTTGAGTTGTTATTCATTGTGAGCATCCATCGTTGCCTTTGAGTGCTTCATTGTCTTCATTTGTCACCACTTTTAGCCCAAACAAAGGGCCTCCCTTGCATTGAATGTTTGATATTATGTTGCAAGCAACAACATTTTTAATTCTTCAGTGTAATGTTTTATTGAAGCATGGTATATATCTTAAAGTGAAGTGACTGCCTTCTTGGAGTGTGAATTTCATTCATGAAAATGATTTTGTTACTATTGTGTTGTCATTTTGGAATAATCAAAAAACCATTTGACCAACATTCATATGCTTGGAGGTGCGCATGAATAATGGACTCTATTGGCTCGAAATTGGGTGGAATTTGAAAGTAAAAAAAATAATATCCTACTTTTTGCTTTTCTAATTTTCATTGACATTTTTTTTCTTTAAGCTCAATTTCCAATTCATTTTTATTTTGTATTCAATTGTTCTATTATTGTTTTGCATCATGGTGTTCATTTTGTTTGGTGTTTTTGTTGTGCATTTTTTTTTTGTGCTTGTATGGTGCATATAAGCATTTAAGTTTAGAATAAGGTTTGAAACCCCTCTTGGCACCATGTTTTTTGTCCTTCTAATTTCAAGTATCACATTTTTTTAATGAATTAAGGATTGAAGCCTTCAAACTAAGTTTGGTTGCCACTAACAATCCTCTCGATTCCCATTATGGTGCACACACAACACAATGCCTCCAAGAGGGAAATTTGTTGCCCTTGAATTTGAATTTTCAAGTCTTTGAAACAATGTTGTGTTGTCCTCTCACAACACACTAGCCTTTGGTGACAAGCAATTTGAAAATGAAGTTGTGACACTTTGCCATCCCACCATAAAGAAATAGAAACATTGTTGGGAGATTCATGGGGTCTTTCAAAGTTCCCTTGGGCAAAATTTGTTATTAAGGAAGATTACCTAGAATGCACATAGCAAAGTCTACATATATGTAAAGGGTAGAACTAAGTTTCCAATGCTTAAATTGGCTTGCCAACATAAACACAATGGAAAAAGGAAGGTCACCACTCCCAAACATGGTGTAGTTGTTGGTGAATTTTGCCAATGATGCCCAAGTAGTCAACATGTGAAAAATGACAAGATCTTTGAGACAATTCAAAAAAAAGGTGTATGCATGGGTTATGTGTTAATGGGGGGAAGGTTAAGAAAAAGTATGTATACATTTAGTTTGCTTATGAATTTTTCACTTGTTAAAGTTGGGAAAAATAATGACTAATTTTGAATTATTGTTTAGGTTTATTTGATTTGTTAAAGGTTTCAAACAATCTTCAAAAGCATTGGATTGATGAACTAGCTCACTATTATGAAACATGTCCCCATTCCATTATGTATTTAACCCAACATGCACCTAACATTGAGTGGGAAGGGCCCTTCCCACTTAATGTTAAGTGAAATGCATAGTGGAATTGAGACAAGTTTTGTAGAAGTGGTGGTTGGGATATGGAAGATACCATGCACTTAAAAGTGTTCAAAGCCACCAAGATAGATGTGCAATTAACAAAATTTTATTTACATCTTGTGATGAGGTAACTTTTGTTAATACTCACTCTTGAATATGTAAATGTACATGCATATGTGGTTCAAAATTGGAGTTATAGGTACCTTTATTACTAAACTTGGAGAGGATATGAAAAGGATTTGGTTCAAACAACTAAAAAGACATGTTGGTGTAATCCTTTAAATCAAGTGTATGGAAGTTTATTTAAGTATATCACTGCTTTTAAGCTTGTGTGTTTTGGCGCAAATGGTGTCACCATGTTTGAAATAGAAGTCATTATTTAATTGAAAGATGAATGTGCTCTTTAAGTGATTTGTGTGCATTGCACATGTGCATATTACACATTTTACCATGTCATCTTCCATGTGAATGAGATACTTGTTAAAATTTCAATTTACCACACATTTACTGCATCTTTGTTGAAAAAATTCATTTTTTAAGATGAAAATTTCAAATTAATCAGATGGTCTCCAAACATGGTTCAATCTATGTGAAATGACATGGTTCAATATTTTTTCAACTTTCATAAAGATTAAGAATCATTTAAATTGTTTTTGGAATATATTTGTGTTTTTGAATATAGGGTGAATGCAAAGTATGGTGGCTCACTTTTGGTGTCACAATGGTGTTTTTTGTTGGGTACCCTTTGTTCAAAGGCATATGGTGAGTAGTATATTTTTAAATATATTAATTGGTAATTGAATATAAACTAAAAACTTTATTACAAAGATATTTGTGTAGTTGTTTATTGATAAAATATTCATATGCTAATAGCAATGGACTTTTGAAGTTCAAAATTATGGACTAGTTAGTTGACTAGAATGATAGAAAATTGAAATGTCCATTTTAAATTTTATTCAAAATTATCTATAGTGACTTAACATATGAATTAGAATGAAACAATACATTTCTATGTGAAAATTTTCCTTAAGAATCATAGCCAAATTCTACCTAAGAACTTTTGAATGCCTTAAATTAACTCATATTTTCATAAGTCCATAGCATTGTTGTTTTTCATTCATTTTCAATTTTTTTTTCAAAGGTGCATATATTTGGAATCTCTACTTGGGCTCATATTATATGGGGGTTTTTTTTTAATACATGGAATTTATTATCATTTAACCAATGGTACCACAAAAAATAAAAAATTTAACATTAGAACATGGACTTTTGTGGAATACGAAAAGTGAGCCACCATATTGTGCATTTACCCTACACATGTATGCTCCATTTGTTTCCACAAATATATTCCAATCTTTCACTTTATAAAATGAAATGAAATAGTTTTTAAGAAAATATCTTGTCTAGGTTATATTGTGAAATTCTTTCAAAAGTTTGAGGTTGGATACACTCAAACATGCACACCCTTCAAAAGTAGTACAATGTGACATCACCGTAGTGTGCTGTCACCCTTTACTGAACTATTTCAAACCTTCAAAGATGTTGCATTTAATGTTAATGCACAATGTTTTATCTTTATATAATGGAATAAACCACATACCAATATTGGGTATGATGCCTTCAAGTTCAACAACTTATAAATGTTTCACAAAACTCATTAAGTGCCATTCACATTATGAACATGGTGACAAAAGATGATTGATTTGCGTTAATGCAGTCTATATTTAAGGGCAATGCACATATATTAACATTTGTTTTAATAAATGAATTTGATAAATGTTTCCCCTTTTAGGACCTTATGAATGCAATTAAGATTTTATAGCCCCATTATTGGTTGTAGCCATATGTCCATGATTTATCCTTTCCTGCCCATTTAGCCATCCTCATAATTCATTTCTACTACTTTAAGTCCATGCTTAATGTTGGCATGATTGCCCCTTTACTTGACAAATCACTTATAGTTCAACAAAGATCATTTTTTGCCATCACCATGCGTATTCTAGAAATTGAAATTTATGATTGTGGAAATGATGGTTGTTTGAAACACATCCAACTCCATGACCATATGATGAACTTGAACTTGTTGTTTTTACCATAATCACTTCCATGGCCATGTTCTTGATTGTGTCTTCCATGATTACAATCACAAAAGACACATCTATGATCCATATCCGACCATTGGATCTACAATATGTTGTGAGAATTATTAGGTTTTCCATTCAATGATTAGTATTATGTGGCAACCTAAATTAGGAAACCTAAGGTACTTAAGTTAGGCAACTTAGGCTAACTTAGGCAACCTAGATTGGCTAGTTAGTTTAAACTAGGTAGCCTATCCTAAGCATATACATGTAGCTACCAATATGAGGATTCGAACCCCTCAACTCCACATTGAAGGACTGAATCTTTAACCGTTGCACCACTTTATCATCAAATTAACTTTTGTCATCATATTATTATGAATTTTTAAACTAACCTACTAATTAGGTAGTCTAACCTAGTTATTCTAAATTAGTATAAGTTCTTTAAAGTTCCTAAGCTATTGTAAAAGAATAATTGGGTGAAAGCACATTATGGTGACCCCTTTTGGGGTGTCACATTATACTACTTTCCAAGGATGTGCATGTTTAAGTGTATCCCACCTCAAAATTTTGAAATTGTTTCATAATATTTTTGCATATTATGTTAAAATATAACCCTGACAAGAGATTAGAAAAGAAATTATTCCATTTCATTTTATAAAGTGGGAGATTGGGGTAAAAAATGGTAAATGGAGCGAGTGTTATAACAACCGCTATTGAAATTTGAAATGTAATTTGTACCATTCCATATCATGATGTCCCAATTTGCAAAAACTTTATCATTGTGGTGACAATGTTGTTATTTCATTGACATTCCAAAAAAATGATATTTTTCCAATGACCTTGAGGTCTCCAAAAGCATTGTAAACCTATTGTAGGTAAATTTTTTGTACTAAATTGTCCTAAATTACACCCCAAAAAATAATTTTGAAATATTACAACACATCAATTGAAGCCAAACATGGCATTTCCAAACAAATGTTCGAGATCATGATTTATTTCCAAATTTATGATTTAATTCAAAATTACACTACAAATGCACACATTAAAATAATGAAAATATAATTTTGCAAGCTATGTCACATAATTTCTCATGCTTTAAACAACAAAATCTAGTTGGGTTACATGTGTCATGGACAAACACATGTACAAATGTGCATTTATGTTCACAAATGTTTTCATGCTTTGTGCACACATATGGAGTTGTTTATAAATGTCATAAATAAATAATCTTGAAGTTTCAGTATCATGTGGATGAAATATTGAAGATCATGGATGAAAAACCAACATAGATTTTATGTTCGTAGGTTGAAAATCAATAGTGTAGTTTGAATGCCATGCTATTTGACTAATCTAATTCATTCACAAGTTAAGGTTTGGTGTTCAATGGGGTTGGGACGCTTGTGATTATGTGTTTTTGCAACTTGAAGTTTATGCTGTGTGAAATGTGGGTGACAATAGACGAGAAGGTGTGGTTTAGGGTTTTCATGTTGTGTGTGAATGTTTTGTGGACAAACTCTAGGTGGGAATGCACGGGAAATTTGTTTTGAATTTGTTGTTTCTTTGTGTGTTCATTGCCATGCGTAGTTCGTGCGAGACGAGTGTTTGTAACCCTCATGTGAACTGAGTGTGGAAAGTTGTTTGGGAGACCTTGAAGTGCACGAAGATTCTTGAAGACAACAAAGAAGAAGAAATGTTTGATACAAAGTTTTTTCTAACCCCAACTCAAAGTCTAAGAAAATTCCAACATAGAAATGAAGAGTTTGATCTTAGGTGTAATTGGGAATTTAATAGGTGATGATCAGAATGCCTAATATTTTTGCATGAAAAGATTGTTTCTGATTTGTTGGATCTTGTGCGTGCTTGGGAAGAATTTGAAAGCAAATGTTTGAAAACATTTACAGATGAGCTCACAAAAGTTCAAGTGCATCACCTTCTTGAATCACCATGTGACATTACATCCTTTGTTGTAGGAGCTCAAAGTTCAAAACATGGTTTTGAATTTTAGACTGGCGGTACATCATCTTTTATTTTAGAGTTCAAAGTTGTAAACATGGTTTTGTTAAATGATAAAAAGACCAAAACAACCTTTGAACCCAACCTATTATTTGGGTAGATATGTGATTTGTTAGTATTTAAACATCTAATGGGGTCCATGAATTTCATTTTTAATTTGCCATTACTTGGTAGTATTAGGTCTTTAGAACTCATGACACAATGGCAATGCACATATATCACTCATGTTTATATAAAACAATATATGTGAATATAATATATCTTAATACTTGCTTAGGCTATAGATATATTTTTGAATTTTTTTTAGATTTGTTTTTTTAAAAGGTTGTCAAGTTGAATTATGGTCTTGAATTAAATGGAACAATCTCAAATTAAACAAGAATTTGGAGGTTTTCATTGATTTAATACTATATCATGTGTGAAGCGACACATAAAGTTTCACACATCCAAACTGATGTTTTTTCAAAACCTATTTCAATTTGAATCAATGACAAAAAAAAATTTAGCTTACATGTGTTACATGTGAAGGACAACCAATCTACAAACTTGAACAACATGTACATATAGGATAGATAGTCCTTAAAAAAACACAAACTCCTTAAAAAAAACCTAAGATGAGGATAAGGAACTCACCATCCATATGATACAACCCAATTTCCTTATGCAATGTTTGCTTTAGCTCCTCCTGCAATGCATCCAACTTCATTGGTGTAGCAAGTGTTTACAACTTTTCATTTTTTTCGTGGAATCCAAAACCATTCCACCATCCAAGATGAAGCACTTCACCACAAACTAAACATTTGTTATTGTTTTTCAACATTTCCCCCAAACAGAGTGGATGGTATGTGTGTTTACAAGATGTCAATGTAACATTGTAGAAATTGTACCAATTTTTGCAAAAGCCACATGGCTTGGACACTATGATAAAGTTTGGATCTGAGTCAAAATTAATGGGTCAAGATGGATGTAACATCAATTCTGACCAAAAAGAAAACCTCTTCCTCTTTCCATACATCCCAACTATTGCTGAATTGCAACACATTACTTTCCTAGATTTGTTAAATTTTTCTTCACCCTAGTAATATCATCTTTAACCTTCTAGTGATCCAATTCAATATCCTAAAACAAATCCTCACCCTTGATTACCTTGGTTGTTTTGTCCTTCAATATAATTTGAAAGATCTCCAATTCTTTCTCTATAAGTTGTTGTTGATGAACAAGTGATTCTAGTTTCTATGCACTAATTCCTTGCTCATTAGCCCCACCAGAAACCTAAAGTTACACAAAACATGAAAACATTTCAATGTGATTGGTTGATTAAAACATAGAAGAAAACCAAAAAAAAAGACCGCCTATTTTTTTAAAACATCATTTAGTTTGTGAGCTCATGCATGTTAGATTTAGCAAGCTTGAAACCCCCCTAAGCCTCAACCACAATGGCCTTGTGATTTTCCATATTATATTTCAAGCCAATTAAAATTTTCAATAGTTTTTTTGTGTCACCTTCAAGGTGTAGAACCTTCCATTCTAAGCCTTTGAACAAATCATTCAAAAATGATTGCAAATCTTGCACTTGAGCTAATTTTGCAAGTGGAACACCATATTGACAAATGCCTTTGACTCTAGTCCTTTTTGGAAAACCATAATTCTTATAAACAACATCACTAGGTTCAATTTTGCAAGAGACCTCCTTGATACTCAACCTTGACACATCTAAAGACCTACCAATTCTAAGTTTTTCAACAACCAACCTATGTGCCTTTTCCTTTGCAATTGAAGTAGCTACTCTTGCTTAGTTCACATTGCATCCTTTCATTTGTGCTATGTACCCCTTCATGGCCCACAACATAAGTTCATTGTTTGTAACATTTGACATGTCATAAATATGGTTACACAAATGAAAAAGATCCATATTTGTGTTAGCATGCAGCTGAATGTTTGTGGTTTTGAACTTCACAGCCTTGCCAAAAAACTTCTTCTATATCTACTTCAGAAACTTCTTTGGCGGTAATGTCACACTTGGGATTCAAACCAGTACCATTGAGTTTTCGCACCTTGATAAAAAACTGTTATGTTTGTGACTCATATTCTACAACACTTTGCAGAAATAACTTGTGATCCTTTGTAACTACGTTCTCAACTATATTTGAAACAAATATGTTATTACACACGTGGAATTTTCTTTTTGTCTTTACCTTGCACAAACATTATAAACCCCTCTTGCTATTTGTGCAGTTACAATAGACATTAAAATAAAGGAAAAAAGAAAGCAACAAAAACCAAATAAACATTAGTAAGAGTTGATGAAGGTGTAATGCTAAACATGAAGATAAAGCAAAAAACAACATCGTAAAAGAAGGAAGTTCATTGAGAGTTGACAAAGTTCCTTGTGCGGAAACATAATTATTAATTTTTATGGTGCACTTTCCTAGGGTGCATTAGCAACAATTACATCTCTATTTGAAAATAAACCTTTGTTTTAACTTTTTTTGTTGTAGTTCATTGTAATTCTAGATGGTTCACATTTTTGAGCTTTGGATGTAAAACAAACTCCTGCCTTAACATGTTTAACAACTGTACATCCTAATAACATAAGAAAGTCATGATAATGACTATCCCTAAGGAGGTTCAATTGGTTCCTTTTACCACGTTTTTACCCATTGGAATATATATGTGGAAATGAATGTAATGTACTTGTGTATTAAAAAACACAAATATACTCCAAATTTTTTTTAAATGATTTTAATTTTTTATGAAAGTTGAAGGTATATTGAATCATGTCATTTCACATAATATGAACCATGTTTAGATACCATATGACTAATTTGAAAAAAATCATATTAAAAATAAGTCTTTTAAAGCAAAGATGTGATAAATGTGTGGTGAATTAAAATTTTAACAAGTAATTGCATTCACATAGAAGATGACAAGCATAGCTAGATGGGCCATTTAAAAAATTCCATTAAATTTTATTATTTTAAAGACTAATGAAGTCCTAAAGCTAGTGCAGTCAAAACAAGACTATGGCCCTATTATACCAATGTATACTATAAACATTCTCATGGATCTTTCAATATAGATAATGAAATTTATGATTATATTTAAAATAATATTACATAACATTAATTTTGTAAAAAACTTATTGTAGGCCTCAAAAACCAAAATTAAATGTACCATGTTTTTGGAACAATTATATTGTATGTACTATAATACTAAATCCAAAGGTGTCCCAAAGGGGGTCATTGTAGTGTGCTTTCATCCAATTGCAAGCTAGTGTGAACCAACATGGATGTAACATATAAGTTTTTATGCACCTTTGTGGACTATTATGTGTCCATAATTAATTTGTTTTTGAATTTTATGAAAATAGGCCAATATATATGATTATCATCTAATCTACTTAGGTGTGTAATCTTTAATTATTTAAAAATTAATGTTTGATACCAAGTTGGGACTTTTTAATGTGCATGATTTGGACTATATAACAACACATAAAAAGCTTGTAAATGGACTCACCAAAATGATAATTTGTATTAATGAACTAATTTATTAATCTCCAAAATTGATAAATCTCATAAATAATTCAAGATAGGGGTTTCCAAACCATTTCAAAATGGCATGACTCTTTGAAGACATTTAAGGATGGTATAATTGAAGGAAAACGGTGAATTTTTTTACAACATGAATTTTGTGGAATTCTTATAAATTTTTTTTCAAAAATTATATCTTGAGAGGTATTATAGGGCAAATATTAATTAATTTTTTATTTTTTATGGAAAAATGATTTTAAAAATCTGAAACATGAGCATTCAATAATGTCACATTGTTGTCAAGTTGTCAAAATACAATATAAAGATGTATTATTAAGAACTCCTATCATGTCATTTTTTGTCCATTCAAACTTGCACGAACCCATAGTAGCTAGGCTATTATAAGCTATTACTAGGCTACCTTGGGCTACTACTAGGTTTAAATACTAGGCTACTATATCAATTTGCAAACTAGAATGTACATTCATATTTTATCAAGTTATTATAATTGGTCAAACAAGGTGCTATAGAAATTGACTAGTCAATGATTACTAGTCATATAGTCATAAGCATGACAATAGTTGCATAAATGGCATAATAGCATGCCACATATGATTACATGATCGAGATTAAAGCATAGTTGTAAAAATGTTCAATCATAAGACCTTATTAATGGAAAATTTGCTACAAGAAATCATAATCTTTCAAGCAATTCAACTTGACTATGGTGTCCATATTGACCCTTGGAGAGGTACAATTTAATTGGAGGTCTAAAGCTTAAATGACAAGTGTTATTTATTTATTTTTCAAAACTCACATGAAACAATTGACATGTACCTCAAAAGAAATCTTGTAATCCAAAGCACTTGTCTCATGCATGACGGTCTTAAAGATACCATTTGTTTTTACTAATGAAATCTTGAGGTTTATGCCATAATATGTTTGTAGATATTTAGAATAAATGCATAAGTTTCTAATTATGAAACTTGATAAAGAACTAATCTCATTTATAAATGAAACAAACATCTTTAAGTTGACCCCATTCCTTTTTTCATAAATATTTATAAAACTAAAAATGTACAAAGTTCATAAATGTATGTACAATATGGAAAAGGATTGGAAACTACCATTGGTTCCATTGCACAACAATAAACGTTTCAAATGATGTGGCATTTTTGGGGCTTCCTCAATATGTTAAGTCTACCAAAAGGAATGTTCATAAGCTTGTTCATGTGTTCAAGAATGATATGTTTTGTTACATAACCTAGAAGATGAAAATAAGTTGAGATAATCACAAAACAAAATCATGATCAAATATTATTTCAACATCCTACTTTGATCCTTGGAATTTCAAAAATCATATCACATGTGCCCCGTCATGTATTAAAAAAAACGAGAAAAAAATTAATAGGTGTGAAACATGTATATACATGTTTATAGTTTATAATTCATTTATATAATGTATTTATAAATAATATAATGTAAAAATTTCATATTCTCAAATAATATTGTTCACATATTCTAAATGATTTTTTTGTGCGTAATTTAATTTATAAATATTTAGTAAGTTTACCTCCAAAGCAATAGTCAAATACCTTATTTTGAACTCAATTCATTTGTACATAATGATAATGACCTCCAAGACCAAAAAGTTCTCTACTAGAGCTCCCCCCCCCCCTTTCTTGAATATAGAATCCCACTTTTTTTCTAAGATCCAATAATTTCACATTCATTACTTCACATTAGATGTGTCCTTCTCCTAGGTAAAACATTTAATGATTTTTGGTGTAAGAATAACCATGTGTTAAAAGTGTGGTTTTCATTTATTCAATTCATAGTTGCATAAAGTGTGTAAGAATTCATGGAAACTTATGAAATCTAAAATTTAAAAAATTGAAGGTTTTTTGTTTAGGCTAAACATCTATTGGTTTTTTATTTGTTTGGGTTTTTGGAAGTTTTAATTTTGGGTGAAAGCACACTACACTATCCATAAAATGTTGTCACAAGGTAGTTTTTGCAAGATTTTGAAATTTGTAATTGGCCATGTGATTATACATAATCAACTAGAATGAAAAATGAGTCAACATTATAATGGTATATATATAATATAATCACATTGTATGAATTTGATGCATAGTTTTTATAACATAACAGACTTTCAAAAGAGTACCCAAAAACTTGTAATAGTCCATAATTAATGAACATGCACTCCATGCACCTTCATATAATATTTTTTTCATGAATAGAGGACTCAATGGTAATATGATATGGTAACATTGATACCAAGGAGGACTTTTTAGAAGGATTTTGATGTCCAAAATTTTCTATGTACTTTGAATTATGGTTTTTTTTTAATTAAGTTTTTTATTTAACAAAAGTAATATTTTAGAAGCTCATCTTTCAAATTTAAGTTTTCCATAAGGTAAACTAGGGTTGAATATATTTTTTAATAATAAATTTTGAATGATATAAAAAATGACTTGTGTGATTCAAAGTATTTCGCTTTCACACTACCTTCGCAATGTTGATTTAGGCAATTATGGACTTTCAAATGTGCCTAAAAGTGTTACACCTTAGTGTGCTTTCACCTTTTTAGGTCTCCATTCCATTCTTCATTTTTCATATTTTCCTTGATTTGCTTGGTTTCAATTTTTCTCTATGTATTTTGCTTGATTTTTTATCTTCTTTTCTTTGTTGTCTACCCTCAATTCTTAATAGATATTAGGACTTATTAAGTATTAACATTAGGATTATCATATTCTTCTTGTTTCCCTTGTGGGATTTTCAGTTATTTTTTAGTTTTTATTTAGTTTGATTTACTTGGGAGTTTTCAATGTGTGCATATAATGTGGAGAAGCACATGCATCGGTATTCAAATTAACTATTTTACCAATAAAATTTGGGAGATTTATTTTTAGTACACTATATCATACATAGTAATGTGGGATGTTATATATGATTTAATAAGACCAACCAAACCATATATTTACATGTGTC
>Ga0209208_10004465_pt1 | contig 19806 bp, 23 predicted proteins | sample S1TSphfallax_3_FD_187694 | JGI IMG/M metagenome (GOLD analysis project Ga0209208, IMG submission 187694) | Host-associated microbial communities from peat moss isolated from Minnesota, USA - S1T2_Fd - Sphagnum fallax MG (SPAdes) (version 2) | ecosystem: Host-associated > Plants > Peat moss >...
TTTTTTTTTTTTTTTTTTTGCTTGCATGGATTTGATTAAAAAAAGGTGACAATATGTTGGTTTTGGTGCTAGATTTAAGGTTCAAAAGTATGTGATTGGTGATCGGTTATTTACATCATGAAAAATCATTCACATTGGTTGTTCAATATGATGTTGGTTTGCTATTGCTTTTGATGATTCAATGTTATAAGGTGTTCATGCCTTTTGTGTTTAATGAAGAGGTTCACGTGCAAAGCTCATACTTTGAATGTGAGGATTTGTTTTAGACCATGAAAATTAGAGCAAAAGTTATGAACCAACTTGTGACACAAGGGCTTGATGCATTTCGTTGCTATCATGTTGATGTGGACAATTGCAAATGTGGATAACCTTGGTGGCACATTAAGGAATGCAAATTTCTAGCAATGGTTTTGTTCATTTAACAAATGCTTGGGATTCCAACTCACCAAATCAAGACATGGAACGATTTCCTCAATTGTTAAAACTCTCATTACATTTCAAAAGTGTTAGTTGCAAATTGACCATCTTGATTAAATAATTTTTGTTAACAAAACTTGGGTTGATGATCCAAAGGCTAGATGTTCTAAGCCCTTTAACCTTGCAAGTGCATGCATAACACAATCAAAGCCGACATAAGAGCTTGATGCATAATTTGAAGATGGGATGGAGCAAGACAAATTCTTGGATTTTTGTGATTTGTGATTTTCATTTTGTTGCTTTTAGATGTGCCTTGTTCCTCACAAGATAAAAATGGACAAAAATATGAATTTTTTGAGCTTGTTCATTTCTTAATTTTGTTGTGAATTAAGAAGTTTCATTGAGCTTCATGGATGATGGAATATTCAACTTTTTATTTTTGGAATTGTTGATTTCAATGAACTTTGGAATGTAGAAGTTGTAAGTGCCTCATGCATTCATTGAAAGAAAACTCATTGGATTGCATTGTGATTATTCCCATGATTGATTTCAATGACCTTTATAATATACAAGTTGTAATTGCCTAGTGCCTTTAGTGAAAAAAAACTCATTGAATTGCATTGTAGATTGTAGTGCTTTCATCGAAGACGAGGATAGTTCAAATAACATCTTTGGATACAATTCAAAAACCCACCTTGACTAGTCTAATAATCGATTATTAGAATACTTCAATACTTCAATACTTAATAATTGAAGTATCTTAAATATCTTAAGGCAAAAGAAGAATTATGGAACCTCAAATATCAGCATGCAAAAAATATAATCTTCAAAAAGTCCTCTAAAAGAAACCAAAATCCTTCAAGATATTATAACTCTGCAATTAATCAACACAAGCCAAAATATCATCTTTCAAAAATCCTCATAATAAAAATAGACCTATTATTATTTATTACCTAGGGGCCAAAATCCCTTAAGCTACTATACTCTATAATGAATCTAAACACAAACATCCTTTGTATGGTCATCCATAGACCATTCCAAAGACAATTTCAAAAATATTTATCTCATTTTCAAGCCTAACTACTTCATTTTTTTTCTTTCTTGGTAACTAATTCTCTTATTATTATTAATTTTCTTAATAACTATTTCCTTCCTTTCCTAATAACTAACTGCCTCATTCTTTTTCCCTATCACTCACATGGATATGAAAAAACAAATTAATTAATATGTGTCTTTTCATGTTCATGACATGTATTTTCATTTAAATTAAATTGAAAATTAACATAAATAAAGATGGATTATTGAAAACCATATCAAAACATTAAAAAATATATAAATAAAAATGTCCTATGTGATTACCTAGTGATCATACCCATTGAGATCATACCCATTGACATGCCAAAGTTTGGTAATGTTAAAGGAAATGCCATCATTCACTTGATTTTGGATGTGAAATTTCCAACACCTACTCCAAAAAAATGAAGCCAAACAATTGTACAATTCGAATATATGCTTTACTTGGATAAAAGATTTAACATGACTTTTAAAAAAAATTTAATGGGCAATTCAATATATCCTAAACCCTAAATTTTAAAATGTTGATTTGAAAAAAAAATTTAAAATCTAATGAATCAATACTAACAAAACTTTGATATCACAAGCCACAAGGTTTTTTAATTACCTTATGATTTCCAAGTTCCCAATGATACACACTTGCATATATGCATACAAATATATATATACATACATACATACATACACACACATGGAACCGGGTCCGAGTTCAAGAACCAAAACCAAAAGCTTGAAGTTTTTTTTAAAGGTCTATTTTAAAATTTAAAAAATAAAATAAAAAATAAAAAAATCTCCTTTTTCAAGAATTTCATAATGAACCTACTTTTTTAGCTCTCAAGTTTCTTTTATAAATTCAGAAGGTCTTTTTTTCTTTTCTTTAGTCAGTCAAAAAGCCTATTTTGTAATTAAAAAATTAGAAAGCTAATAGGTAGGTAGGTAGGTAGGTAGGAAGATAGGTAGGTCTAATTTTCTTTCATTCTAAAAGGAAGGTGTTTTTTCATTAGTTGTTCTTTGGTGCCACTCCAAAGCAGTGGGTTTGTAGCCAAAGTGACGATCATCCATCCATCCATCCATTCATCCATCCATTAGAACATGTAGAAAAAGTGGCAAATCATCCCTAGGTATATATATTCAAAATATGGCTATAAACCAGAAACAAATTACACATCTTTGTTTCATCCTTCTAATACTGTAAGTGTAGTATATTTAAATCCGGCGATTTTTGCTTCCCTATTTTTTTTTCCCTCACTTTTGGCGACTGAAAACCTACAAAATCACTCTTTTTTCGAATTTTTTAGTTTTTAGTTTCTTCTCTTTTTTGGCGAAACTTCGCCAGTACGAAAATGAAAACACTGCAAGTCTTAAGGTGTTTTTCATCCGTCTTTCGTCCTCCCTCCATTTGCGTGCGAGAGAGAGAGAGAAGAGAGAGAGAGATGCACACATACACGACGAACTTTCTTCACGTCGCAAACTATTTTTGCGTGCGCGCCAGAGAGAGAGAGAGAGAGAGAGAGACGACGACGACGACGAACTTTCATCGCGTCGCAGGGCAGTCGAGTCAAACGCGCGTGCGTCAGGAGGTGAAGAATTTGGAGTACTTGGGTACTTACTTACTCGCGGATCTCGTTATGCGACAATCATCGTTGTGGATTTTCTTTACAGAAATGGCAGATAGATGCAACGAAACCCCAGAGAGCAGCAGCAAGAAATCTCACACGGCGCACGCGAGGGAGAGAGAGAGAGAGAGAGAGAGTGCTATTGGATTAGAATCGGATCGCCAGTGTTTGTTTTTATGGAAATTTAGGACCCCAAAAAAATCCAGTGCCAAAAGTGGGTACAGAAGAAGATCTGTTGGCAAAAAAAAAAAAGAAAAAAACGCCAAAGTCGCCGTATTTTTCGGAGAAAAAAAGTCTGACGTCGCCATATTTAGAGAATAGGTTCTTGGAAGTCGCCAAAACAAAGGAGGATTCTAAGAACATTTCTATTTTTCTGTCTATCCGACTCCAAATGTGACGAGAAATTTCCCAAAAAAAAATTCTTTTCGAAATTTGGCGATTTTTAAAAAAATAAAAGGGGAATGTTTCGACGGAATATTCTTTATTATTATTTTTCGTATTTTGGCGAAATCTCACAAAACCAAGAAAACGTTGTGTCCGACTCATTGCTCTTGTGGATGATGATCGCCACTCCACCTATTTCACAAAAATGGAAAAAGAAAAAACCCTGGATCATTCGCCATAATTCTTTTTCTTTTTCCCGGAGCTCTTTCGTCCTAACTCGCCTCTCTGAGTCCTTCACACCAACAAAACAAAACAAGAGCTCGGTGATTCCGCCCAGCTTGGTAATTTTCAATTTTAATTTATGTATTATTTTGGCGAAATTTCGCACCAGAATTCCGGGGTACCTTGATCAAATTTCTCTTGTGGATGAACGATCGCCAGTCCACCTATTTCACAAAATTGAAAAAAAAAAAGCAACCCTGGATCAATCGCCACACTTGCTTTTTCTTTTCTGGAGCTCCTTGCTCCTGACTCGCCTCTCTTAGTCCCTTCCACACCAGCAACACAAAACAGAGCTCGCTGATCCGCCATAATTGGTATTTAGGAAATGTATTTTGTTTATTCTGGCGAAAATTCGTCCTGACTCGCCTCTCTAAGTCCCTCACACCACCAGTACAAAAACAGACCTTTATGATCCGCCATAATTGGTATTTAAAAATTTTATTTTGTGTATTCTGGCGAAAATTCGTCCTGACTCGCCTGTCTGAGAGTCCCTTCACACCACCAATACAAAACAAAGCTTGGTGATCCGCCATAATTGGTATTTAAAAGATTTATTTTGTGTATTCTGGCGAAAATCTCGTCCTGACTCGCCTCTTTGAGTTAGTTCTTCACACCACGAAGCCCAAAACAGAGCTTGGTGATCCGCCATAATTGGTATTTCAAATTTTTCATTTTGTGTATTTTGGCGAAGTTTCGTCCTGACTCACCTCTCTCTGAGTCCCTTCACACCACCAACACAAAACAGAGCTCGGTGATCCGCCATAATTGGTATTAAAAAAATTTGTGTAAATTTGGCGAAACTTGGCTCTAGTCAAATTTGGTTTCATTCCTCTTTGTGGATGGTGATCGCCAGTCCACTCTATTTCACAAAATTGGCAAAAAAGAAAAGAAAAGAAAAGAAAAGAAAAGAAAAGGCCACTGGATGTTTCGCCACTCTTGCTTTTTCTTTTCCTAGAGCTCTGTCCTTTGCTCCTCAGAGACTCTCCTCTCTGAGTCTTTCAAAGTTCACACAAAAACAGAGCTTGCTGGTGATGTTCTCTCATTCTCTCTCTCTCTCTCTCTCGCTCACGCACACGCGCGCGCACACACCCACACACACCAAATATAGACAGACGTGTTGACGAGAGATTCAACACATGATGCGGATAGTTGGAGGGGTCGGGAAGTTGGGGAACTAAATTGGTGGATGCTCCTCCTCCATCACGCCGCCAGTCTTTTCGGCTTCTCCCTCCACAATTAGCTCAGACAGCAGTATATCCGTCGTTGCCGGTTGTTACTGGGTACTAGTAAAACAGTGGCACCCAAGAGGAGGAAGCTGGCGCTGTAATAATATTCTTCGGTTTTGGGTTTTGTTTTGGGTTTTTTGTCTTTTTTTGGGGGGTGGGGGTCGGGGGGACGGAGCTTCAATAAGAAAACAAAGTTTGTGAGTGGGTTTGAATCCCGGTCTTCTTTGTTTTCTTACCGGGTTTTTTTTTTCCTGAGTTACTGATGAATTGGGTTTTTGCTGTTATTGGATTTCTGGATTCAGTTGCTTGCTGAAGCTTTTGGAGCTTTGAGGCAAGGGAGGACAGACACATGGGTCGGTAGAGAGAGAGTAGACAGAGAGAACACAGACTCACAGAGACAGAGAGAGACAGAGGAGGGGGGGGTTGGTGTGTGTCTCAAGAGGGTGGGTAGGAGTTTTTTGACACAATGAGTGCGACACTACCGATCACAGTGGGGTCCCCATCGACTTCGATCACAGTGAAGGAGGAGCAAGAAATGAAGAGCAGCAGCAGCAGCAACAGAATGACGCAGCGGGGCGCCATAGTTGCTCTCTCCTACATGGTTATTGCAGGTGACTCTCAGCGTTTTTTTTTCCAAGTCTGTATAGTATCACAAGAATCACTGCTATTGTAGTTTAGGGTTTTGAGTTGGGGATTAAAAGAAAGGAGCAAGGAAAAACTTCACCACCATCAACTAGTTGGAGTTTGAGAATAAAAGAAAGAGAAAAAGGGGAATCGGTTCCTCAAGTTTTGTTTTCTGCAAATGGGTTTTTTTTTCGGTGGGAGTATGCGTGTTGCTCCTTGCTGCTGCACATTCTGATTTGAGGTTGAAAGCTTTTGTTGCAGTGCTGCTGGTTATGTTTAACAAAGCAGCGCTTTCGAGTTACAAGTTCCCATGTGCAAATGTCCTCACAGTTATGCAGGTAAGCCCCACTTCTCTTGCAACTGAACTCTCAGGGATTAATGCTGTCAGACATGACATTTCTCCCCTGTGAGTTCCAGACAATCAACCCCCAACATCAATATCAATCTGTCTTGATTGATTTCAGGCATGTCTCTTGAACTCTCAAGGGATTGATGGTGTAAGACATTTCTCCCCTAAGAGTTCAAGACAATCAATCGCCTGACATCACTTAATCTGGCTTGGTCGATGTCAGACATTTCGCTTGTACTCTCAGCGATTGATTTTGTTCAGGACTTCCGTCATGTTGTTCATGCATTCTTGTTCAGACAATACAACAGAGGGAAATTAGTTTTCAACTGCTGCAAATTGTGACATTGGTCAGATCTGTGGCATAGGAGAACGAATCAAGCTTTATGGAATTGTGCTTGAAGGTTGTAGCTATGTGACACTAGTGGAGTTGTTGATTTCATAAAAACTAAACATTGATTGGGGAGATTGATGGGATGGAGGGGAGCAGATGATATTGTCAACATCTGTCCTCTTTGTCCTGAGGAAATTGGACTTTATAAAATTCTCAGACGACTCGCCAAATGGCAAGGCAGCAGTCAAGCACTTTGTTCCCTTCCGGATCCTCCGCCAAATCTCCCCTCTCTCAATTGCTTACCTGTTTTATATGGTACTTCCAACTCTAATGGGTTGGGCTGCACATGACTTTTATATTGGCTTATCTTTTCCTATTCCCCCTAGAAGCAACATGCAATTATCAGAAATTGCTGTTTTTTTATCTGAGAGCTTGGTTTATGGGTTGAGTGTGGCTGATGAACTGTACCTCTGTTACTAATCATGATTTGTGTGGGTATCCCAGAGGATCTTCCGTCTGCATTTTGATGGGATTTTATGTCGTGGTAGGTGGTGGGCATGGCGTCAATAAGAGGTGTGAATGTGCCAATGTTCACCACCCTACGCCGGACAACTGTTTTCTTCACCATGATAATGGAGTTTGTGCTCGTTGGTCAAAGGCATTCCAATCCTATCATTCTTAGGTCAGTGGCATCTCTAGACCCTAAGTTTTATTACCAAGTAAGTTGCTTACCCTGTGAAAATTATGTGGAATTTTGGTGAGATGATGTGAAAAATGATGTGAACAGTGTGGCCATCATTGTATTGGGAGCCTTAATAGCGGGATCGAGGGATTTGTCATTTAAGCTGGAAGGTTACTCTGTTGTTCTACTCTCCAACCTCACGACAGCCATCTATCTTGCCACCATTGCCCGTCTTGGTACGTAATGTAAGTGAACCCCTTGCAGCTTGTGCTTGCCTGGTGCTCCTGTGTATTGCTCTTTTCCATGAATGAATGTGTCCCACGATGATGGTATGAAGATCAATGGTTGACAGTGCATTGATTGCTGAGCTTGTGAGACTGGGTAATCGAGCTGCAGTAGAAGCATCTTCGACCTATGTAGGGCATACGGACTGATGGACGTTTTCTTGCTTTTGTTGAATTTAGAGAATGAAGTGTAGATGTGGCTGTACTGTACTTTGTGCTTGTGGGATGCAGACTTTGGGTACAAATGGTTGTGATCTTAAATGTATGCTGTCAGCAGTTTTAAATTACTTAATCAATGGTGTATTGTAAAGTGGGGATGAGAAAGTGGAGGGTTTGATTTTGTGGTTTTCTCTTGCCAGGCAAGACAACAGGACTCAATAGCTTTGGCCTCATGTGGTGTAATGGTATGAGACCATAATATCTCAATTATCTAATCATTGCATGACCTTGTGGATGTTTGAGATGGTCTGGACTGGGTCAAGGTAGGTTCCAAGCTTATTGTGCATAAAAACATGTGCAGTAGATGGTCTTGTGGGTCCAAACCTAGCTTACCAAAAACAGTTAGTATGCACTTGCAAATTTTGAGTTTGTTTCTTGCCATTCTGATTGCAGCTGGAGCAGAAAGGTAAGGTTTAAAAAAAAATTGTCTGGATGTATTTGCAGGCCTGATTTGTGGACCAATTTTGATTCTTTGGATCCTGTTGAGTGGTGAACTTAAGATGGCCCTTAACTTTGAATCCATTCATGTCCTGGGCTTCCAGGTACTATATGCTTGTGTGCATTCATTTCCATAGTTGCAGATGGCACAAAAGAGAAGTGTAGCTAAATTCCACTCACACATTATCTACTGCCTTATGAACGGGTTTTTGTTTTGACCTGGTCTTAGATGTAGAGTCTCTTTGCAACAGTCAGGTTCTAGCTGGTGGCCAATTTTGATGCATAAAGCACCCCATGTGTGTCAAAGTCACATCTTTTCAAGCATTCTGGTGGCCTCCAAGCTTCACTTAAAACTATGCTCTTACATGGACAAAGAGGCCTTATGACAGGGTTTAGGGGTGAGGGCATGGGTCCTGTATGACAAATCATGATCAGAATTGCTGAGGAACTATTCTTGAAACTTCTGTTGAGTCTTTGATTGGCAGAGCGTGTAAACAGTGTAAGCATTGAAAGGAAACAATGGGTGATGCCGGTGCAGGTAGTGACAGCCTTATCATGTATGCTTGCATTTTGTCTTAACTACACCATCTTTCTCAACACAACCCTCAATTCAGCTCTTACTCAGACCATGTGTGGCAATCTCAAGGTGAAATTTCCTTCTCTTTGCATCATTACACAGCTGCACATAAGTGTCCAGTGGCTACGTAAATATGAGAAAAAGGACACTAGATAAAGTATCCTAACATGGGGGATTGATTGAGCCCTGAGGCAGGTTGGTAAAATCTAATCCCCTCAAACTGGGTCCATGGAACACTCTGTCATGCTCTGTTATAGTTTGGTCAGCTAACAATGTTGGAGGTTTGCATGAGGGTTGCCAGGATTTGGGTACCGTTTTGTTCGGATGGATTTGGTTTGGGGGCCTTCCATTTGATTGGGTACAAATTATTTTTCTCTATCCTTCCTGTAGCTTTGCATGAATTATCTCAGATGTTTCTTTTTTGTACTGATTTTGTTCCTGTGGTTAACATGGTCAATAGATCAAACATGCAAAGGTATAGGCATGGTTCTTTTGTTCTATTGGACTACAGTGTGCCATCTGCTGTTTTATAAACACATTGTGGTCTAATATTAGCTCACAGTGTATTAACATGTGGTGGGTTGGTGGGTTGCAGCTCAATGTGCTAGGGCAGCTTTTAGGATTTGTCGGGTCAGGTTTGTATGCATACTGCAAGTTGAAAGGGAAATAGTTCCCCCTCGAATTTGTTCATTATGTTGTGATTACAAGCAGAAAAAATATTACTGAGGACTTTGCAAGTGATGTTTCCCTTCAAAACTTGGGTGGTGATCTAGCCAGGTGTAGTTTACCTGAGATAATTTATTGGGTAAGATTGTTGGAAAGATGGGATTTCAAGATGTATCTATTCCTTGGATTCCCACAATCAAAGGAATTGTGAGCTTTAACCAAAGCTCAACTGTTGACACTTACAAAAAAAGGAGTTCGTTAGATCCAAATAGATGGGCATGTCTTCACCCTTTTTATTTAGTACCAAAGCATTCTGCCTTCTATCAAATGTCCTCGTGGTTTCAGATTACTTGCCAAAGGTGCTCGGGTTCTCACATTAATGGATGTTTTGTTTTCTTGGGACCACATTTTATCTGGGGCACTTGCATACTTATATTTCTTTTTTCTTTAGCTATCTAAGCATCATTGAGTTCATCCTGTTACTGCTGGTTTTGAATCAAGAACTCAGTACATTGGGCAATGTTTGGCCTGCACAATTTGCTCTACAATTAGAATGTTGTAGGAAGGTCACACAAGAAAGATGTACCCATGATACTCTCTTTCTCAAACTAAACAAGGGTGCAGGCAGGATGGGGAATTCTTAGCAGCATGAAAGATAATGTTGTACAGTGAATGGTACCATTGCAGAACTGTGCTTGATCGCTTCTGAAGTCTTTTTACTTCACCCTCTCAATCTGTCTATACTGTCCAGACTACATGACCCTGCTAACACCTTAGAAAACATGACATGCAGTGTTTCTGAGTCTTTGATTACCTCTACTTGTCATTGCACAAACCATTCCAGCAGTACAGCTACCTACAGATCTGAACCACAGTTCAAGAATGTGTGACAAGTGCATGTACCTCATGCACACTGCTTACGACTTAGCACTTTTTTATTGAGGCAGATTACACAGCCAGGCCACTGTTCAACAAGAAGTAATGGGCATTTGACATTGAGCTCTTATGTGCAATAACACACCCTCTATGCAAAAATATAATAGCATTCCCCACTGTTGACTAACTAGAAGGAAGAGGGATGAACCAGCTCTCATTCATCCATCCCCACCTAGTTGACAAATGCTTTGATGCCTCTCTAATAGGTTTCAGTTTTTGCTTCTGAATAGCTTCAGTTGAACTCAGGATCATTTTCTTGCTGGGCATATCAAAGATGGTTTGTAGTATCAATGTATGCATACCTCCCTACATGCATAGACAATTTTTCGTCTCAACTTGATAAGAAGCCTCCTCACCTCCATCAGACTATACAAGTGATCTGTGTTTAATTGAGCAGAAGGAAATGAGTGATACTCTACAATCCAGTTTGTTGCTGCTTTTGAGTTTTGCTGACACTGTGGAGACCACCTTCCACATCTGCTGCTGTCCCCAACCTCACTATGTCCTCAACTAAAATTTTGCCATCTGTCAACACCACATTTATCCGTTATACATCAGTCAGACACAGCATTCCTCCTTTGGGCACCCATATGAGACATAACAAGATGTCTCAAAATGATTTTGATGCTCACCAAATAGCATACTCACACTAGGCAGCCCAATTGGAGATTGTTACACTACATACTCAAAACAACATGTCTTCTCACAACTATGACTTACTACAAGCCTGCATCTACAATTATGAAACTCTGTAACAGACAAACCAGAGTGAACAATTCAAATGCTTCAAATCTTGTTGACAGCATCAGCTTGTGGTTCAGATCTGTGGGTAACTGTACAATTCTATACTAGGACTAGGAACTGATTCAGGCTTGTGACAAAGTATATTGTTCCCTTTCTGTCAGTAAATTACATCAAACAATTGACAAACTAACAGGGTACTGATTGTGGGGATATTTACCTGGATCTTTAGCAAGATTACTAATTAGCTCATGCACCGATTCCTTATCAAGACTGTCTTTGAGAAACATAGCTGCTGCTGCAACCTCTTCAGCTGTAACCTTTCCGTCATAGTCCCTAACATCAAACACAAACATGATCCCAGCTACAGTCATGAAGCTGTTTGTATTCAGAAGTGAAACAACACCTGCTAGCATGAAGTGGACACCTAACATCATCTTCAGCTGTGTAATATCTTGTCTGTAAAGTGATCTCATCAACCACTTCTTGGATGCTCTAGGGTTTAACAGCCTCTTTCCAAACTGACCATAAAAGTGGTCATGCATTACAGGGCTATCATGTGTCCTTGGTTACTCCTGGCTTTCCACTGTTTACAATGGTTCCAATAGTTTGAAATGACATACCTGTCAAGTATCCTCCAACGATCACCAATCTTGATGTCTACATCATCAAGCTCCTTTTCCAGCTTATGTAGCATCGCATCCACCTGTATGATCCAAATCCCAATGAGTTATAGCATATTTGTACATTACTGTGATGCAACACTGAAGTCGCCATCCTTCCTACTGTAGGGATGTTGCCATATAAACAGCTATCTCCTGATATAACTTTGCAATTCATTGCCCAGAACAAGGTCTGAAACTTTTGCATTCTTTGAGATCATGTTTTACACTTCTATATCACTCAACACCTATAAGAGCTTTGCAGCAGTTGGAATGTCCCCAGGGAAGGAATAGTAAATGTCCTGACTCAATAAAAGAATGAATAAGTTCTGATTTCCTTGTATTAACATTTTACAGAACTGTAAAAAAACTCAAATGAAACAATTATGTGGGCATCCAGCAAGTACACACCCTCTCAATCAGGGCAGATGAGATACGATCTGCAGGCAATTGCTCCTCATGTTCCTTCACTGCTTCACGGGAAGAGTGGTAGAAAGCATTACGAGCCTCCTCTGCACCATCTGTCCCCTCCTTTTCAATCATGCTGTTGTAGAGTTGAATCTGAAGAGTTGAATTGGCAAAAAAGGTCAGCTGAAACCTCTGACTTAAGGAGGCTGAGTATGCCATAAAAATAAAATCACTCTACTGGGAAGCAATGAAGCAGCAAGGAGAAAAAAATGTGAAGGAGATCTGGTTAACAGCTCAAAGAGACACAGACCAAGGTGTACACTCATACCATGACTAAAATAACAGCCTAACCAACTGAGGATATTCTCCTTAGTTGCATAGAATTGTAAAGATAGGCAGCATGACAATTTTGGTTATTGTATCCAAACTGTACCCAACAGGAGCCAACCACTAATCTCATAGTAGAAAGGGTAGGCAAGGGCAAACATATAGAGAGTGTTTGAATCACCTCGTTCTTCACAAGCCTGAGAAATTCTCCTCGCTCCTTGCTAACAGACTGTGGTCAAAAGCAAAAATGGGAAACCACCATAACTGATAATCGTACAAGTAACATCATGAATATCACTAAGGCCACAACAGACTGAGAGTGAAAAAAATGAGGAGTTGGTGGTATAAATGAGATGTGATGTTTACTCACTCTCCCTTACATGGAAACCACATGTAACTATCCCTACAACCTAGATTGGATATTTCAAAGAGAACATGCAGAATGCATTTGGAATGTATCTGGGAACATCAGAAGAAACATTGTAAGTGGGTCCAAACAAAGCTTACAGTTCTTTCATGAAAAGAACCACCTCAAAGTATGCAAAAGGTCAAACAATGAGAGAAATGGACTCACTGATGCTGATGCCAGCACAGCAAGGGCAGCACTGAGTTTACAGAGCTCGTCCCTTTTATCAAGGGTTTTGGTTTGAGCCAACTGTTGTGCTTCACGTGCAGTTGCAAGCATCTTATCACGAAGTGCACGATCCCTTTCATCACTTTCATCCTCCACAATTGTGCCCTTCTCCTCCTGGTCCATTAGGTCCTTCTTTGCCTCTTCCTGTGCAAAATAGACCATTCACAAGTACAAGGGGGGGAGTATGATTCTCATATGATGGCTTGCTTGCAAGTGATTCTATGACTTATAGTCTGCTCAGAATACTTCATGATATGCCAAGAATCCATGCCTTGGTGTTAGTTCAGAAACCTTGTACATGAATTAACAATGTATTAATGTATTAACAATGTCCCTCAGCTAGAAAATCATCAAGATAGTGATTTCATTGTTGGAGAAAGTAACAAGACCTTAATGAGCGCCTCCTGTTGCTGCAAAAACTCCAGCTTGCGCCTGCGCTCTGCAAGTGAATCGTCACTTCCAAGCGCTGTGACACCAACAGAGTCAATGACTTCATCTGGCAGTGATGACAATGTGGCTTGCACAGCTTCTTCTGGCTTCATTCTGCCTGCTACCAGGAAAGCTCTGCAGGACATCATCCATTCATCAATGTCAACCTTTACCAACAAATTAGACTGCTCCAACCTCATCAAACAAAGCAATAATTGGGAAAATGCTGTGTCAGTGCTCGAAGAAGTTTCAAGGATTGGAATTGACCTGCACAGTCTCTGGGTAGTACAGACATTGCAAATTACAAATCATGTACATTGCAAGAGATTTCATTCTGTACCTTGACAAAATAAGGAGAGAGGAAGGAACAGAGTGGTTCAGAGACAAATCCAACCAATCCCGCAGCTACATTGATTCCCACACACATCAACATGAGTCATCTATGCACCAAACAAGAATAAGCTTAGAGAATAAAGTTTCAAAAACATGGCCATCCAGAAATCATTGCGATATACAACAGATTCGACAATCAGAAGCTCAGAGAAAACCAAAGCCCAAACGTAAATGGACAGAATCAGCAGAAGATGCACTGGCAAAAGGTACCTGCTGCCGCATTTCCTCCACAGACCTCAAGCCCAGCATTCCCCGCTCCCTGCAAGCTGCCCGGAGCTCTGGCTCTGAGAGAGTATCCAGACCCTCATTCTGGATCATCCTGTCATCTTGCTTAATCCTGCTCCTCCCAGCCCAACATCAAGAGATTGTGCTTTCACCCAGACACTATTTCTTTCATTAATTCAGGACATTTGTACCATTTACTTAGATCATTCAATCATGAAAAGCAGAGCACTTACATAACAAATAGTGCAGCTAGTCAGCCAGTTCATGGGGCTCTGTTTGACTTCCACAGGAAGTAAAAACATTGCAGTGCAAAAACTGCTTGGCTGTGCTACAGACCTAGAAGTGGGCTCTAAAATGAAGTCAACTGTGAAGTTGGTGAGACTAGCTCTGACCATGAGCAAAGTTAAGATGAGTACCATGACAACTTGTTGCGGAGACTGTATCGTAAATAGGCATCAGTGCCGTAGGGCTGAATATTCATTAACTTGCACATACTCACCAACCTTGGCCTGCAGTTTCACATACCACATGAATGATATAAATCTGAGAATAGACACAGGTACATTTATACTCTTACTGAGACAGCCTCTCAGAGCCTGTCACAAAACTCCCAAGTATGAAAAGGTGACCTCATTGGCAAATGATAATGTTGATAACAATTTTGACAGTCAAATGGCAGGATATTAACATATTTATGGATGTTTCACCAGATGTCCCAGAAAGTGCAGCCATGTCAAAAAGATAGGTTAATGAAATCCCTGTTAAATGATCAACATGGTTGGGTAATCTACCCTACAAAAAGTTAAGAATTGCAAACCTAGTGATGATATTCAAAACTGACTCAGATTGATGGACCCACCTAGTGTAGGAAAACTACAATTATGATGTGACCTGATTGCTCTCAACACACCCTGACCCAGTACAGAGGGTGGGGCACATGTGCACCTGCTGATATTGTCAAGAGTCAATTCATCGTTGAAGAGCTTAGCAAATGCTAATATATCATCATTCTGCACTTTTCCTCCTGTTCGTACCTGACCATCCACCAGAATGTAAATGAACTCTGACTACCACTATTTGAATGGCTAAGATGTTGCAACTGTTACTGTTACTATAGTACAGTGCTGCATATGTTGACAACTCAAATTTACACTCCAAATTGCATGAGGAAGTTTGACCATAGAGAAGCTTAATCCTGCCCTTCCAGCCATAGAAGGGGGATTCTACCCAAAGAACAAATCATCCTCTTTGATACCTAGAGTTTGCAGACAAGCATGCCAGAAACCAGAGACCATGCTGTAGGTGGTAAGTGGAAAGGCCGTGGGAAACCTTCTGCATGAAACCATCCAGATCATCTGCAGTTCGACGAAGATCAGAGCGCTTTGATGTTTTGAGCTCTTTTGCCATCTCACCAACTGTGTCTTGTAAGAACTTGGCATATTGTATCCTTGCATTCAATCGCTTCTTCAGTTCCTCCTGGGAAAAAGAAAAGCCCCAGTATAAATCATAGTCCTTACATGAGACTTATGGGCAGATGGATTACAACAGGAATCTTGTGCAAACATGTGTTGCAAAAGTGACCCAATAATGCTTGGATGTAATTACAACTATATTTGCATACATGAGATGAAGTTTATACTGTGTGAAGGTCCAACAATTGTGTCAAAGAAATGAGTGAGTGTACCTGCTCCTTCATTTTGTCTTGAAATGTGGATGGTAACATATTGGGGAACAATCTCAGTGCAAAAGGCAGCAAAAATTCCATGAAAGGAACGATGATGAACACTGCAAAAGGAACGAGGCGGAAAATGTCAGCTGTAGTGCGAGTTAGCTGCTGCCTCTCTCGCCGGGAAAGACTCTTCCCACTTGCCAATTTCAGCAAAAGACGTGATGAAATTTTCACATCTGCCCACAGCAATTTTGTGCCTGCCCAATAGTGCTGCAACTCCACCCAAATTGCTTTCCTCCATCCAGCGATCTTGTTTGCCCAGTCTTGTCTGCCACCCCAGTTTATGAAATTTCAGCCCACAACTCATGGGCCCGTATGCAGACCAGACCAAACGCCAGTGATACCTGCGTAATACTACAGTTGCTGAATACTACTCTACTAGTAATTGCAAGACCAGCAGAAGAATAATCCACAAGGATTTAACGTTGGTCCACTTATGACCATGACCATACCACAGCAGACATTTCTGGCCCACAAAAAACATTCTCCAACCTCAAGACTTTGCCTTCATGACAGAAGCCACGGTCACAGAATTACTGTGAATTTCATAAGGCATATCAGTAGATGGCAATAAACTTCAAAATAAAAAAGAGAATGTAAAAAAAGCCCACCTACTCATTGCTGCAATGGCTCGCAAGGCTGGCCCAATACCAAAGAAAACATTCCGGATCTTGATCAGCCATCCATCACTCTTCTTTGAAGGCTCCTGTGCCTGTCTCGCCTTGGCCTTAGCTGAGCTCAACCCTTCCACCGCCTCATCACAATCCTCTGGTGACACATCCTTCTCCTTCTCCTTGGTCTTCTTCATCTTCTCATCCTCATCCTCGTCGTAAGCCACGGCAGTGGCCGCATTGCCAACCCTGGCTGCCTCCTCTTTGATCCGGCTATAAGTCGCCATCCATCTCCTCTCCTGGAATCCCCGTGCCAGATAAACAAAGCTCTCAGCAGGAATCCCCGTCTCTCCTCCCAACGCTGCAAAAGGCAATAACCTGGTCCCGAGCGGCGTAATTCTTCCATCCTCGATTCTGCTGTTGCTGCTGCTGCTGCTGACGTTTCTTCTTCTCCTTCTCCTTTCCTCGTCTTCTTCTTCCTCCTCTCCGTCTCTATCATGACTCAAAACCCTATCGACCAAAATTGGCAAACCCTTATTACTACTCTCTTGCACTCTCAAGTACGGCCTCCACAACAAATACGAACCCGGAAACTCCTCCACCACAACACGAGCCACTTGCCGAGTCCTTCTCCGCGGGATGCCAAGAAGCCGTGACCCCATGATGATCTCTCTCTCTCTCTCACACACTTTTTTTCCCTCTCCCCTAAAAACTCCTCAACTTCTCCTACTTCAACAAGAGAAAACACATCGCCCTGATCACCACAGCAACATCAAAAAATCCCGAATTCAACGAATCTCAGGACTCACAGTAGGTTGTTCACCATACACAAATCCTCCAGAAAATCACATTCCAATCAGGCCCATCATTATCACGATGATCGTCACGGTTCTGATACTGCTTTTTCTTCTCCTTTTTTTTTTTTTTCCTTCTTCTTCTTCTTCTCCTTCTCCTTGTCCTTGTCCTTGCAGCAGATTTAGGGTTTTAGGTAAACCTCAAATACCATGTTATTCATATCCCAGCTTGAGAGAAAAACGACGCAACGTCTTCCTTCTCCACAACGGAAGGACGGACTGACGGACGGAAGGACGGACGGACACACAGACAGACAGACAGACAGACAGTTGGGAGCACGAGCGACAGAAAAGGAAAAAAACCACAGCAGCGAGCTTTGCTGCGACGACGAATGTGTCATATAACACCGAAGAAAAAGCAAAGTCCCTCTTTTCTCAACACCCAAGAAAAAAACACAAAACCAGAAAACACAAAATTGATGAAGACGACGAGTTGCAAGGATTTCCTGCAAATTCCAGACACATTTCTTCTTCTTCTTCTTCTTCTTCTTCGTATTATTATTAATATTATTATTATTACTATTCAAACCCAAAATTTGATGAGCGATGATGTATCTATAGATCAGCGATTAGTAACCAAATGTTTAACGATTTTGATTCTGGTCTCTCCATCTCCGTGGAATGCGCGAACAAATCCGCAACGACAGAAGACAAAAGAAAACTGTCGCTGCTGCACTGCACTGCACTGCACTGCACTGTGAACCGAGAATCGTGAGACTCCCACGAGATTTTTTGCCTGGTAGGTAGGTAAGTGCGGCGGAAGCTCAAAAGTCTGTCTACTTACCCTCACCATGGATGATAACCTAACACTCACACACACACACACACAATATTTTCATCCATTTAGCTTCCTGAGCTTAGCATTTTTCATCCATGAAACTGCTACTGGGTCACATTGTGTCTTTTCATCCATATACATTTTTCATCCACGAACCTGCTACTAGCTGCCCGTTACTTGTTTATAGGGTAGGGTAGAGCAGAGTCGAGTACCGAGATAATAATTTTTAATAATCTAAAAGGGGTTTTTTTTTTTTTTTTTTTTTTTTTTTTTGGGGACGGGCAGCGGAAGTCTGTGTACGGAGGAAGGAAGGAAGGAAGGAAGGAAGGGGAAAATGAGAAGGGATGTGTCAGGTGGCGATTGTTGGCGATTCTACGGAGGTCATGGGTGACGTGGGGGGTGGGGTCTTGGAAAGAAATTTCCTCTTCTCTTTGTGGATTTTTGCCAACCCTTCTTTTTTGGGGGGTGAAATTTGGCACAAATGCCAAAAAAAAAGGTTGCATATTCCCTTTTTTTGGGGGAAAAAAATCATCCCAAAAAAAAAAATTCCCCCACTTTTTGACTCAGATTTCGAAAATAGAATATTTTTCAAATATTCCAAAACATTCTTCATTTACATTACACAAAAAATTATTTTCTTTGAGAAAAATAATTTCTGAAAATTGTCAGCATTTCTAAAAAAATAATATAATTTGTGTTAAAACTGCCAAGGTACTACTACAGGGCCTTGGGAGGTACCTATTTTGTTTACAAAAAGCCCTTGTAGTAATTTTTTTTAGTATTTCCCCTTCATACACACACAATAGGGCACCACATGAGCTTGCCTCCTTTATTTGAAAAGGGTAAATATGTAAGTGTAATATAAGGGACCCCAAAGGGTGAGACTTGAGGGTGTGTCTTGAATTTTTGGTGAAGCCCGTTCCATGGGGTTTTAATTGGCATAGAAACCACAACACAAAATGTAACATCTTTACACAAAAATTGGAATATCTCACCCAAAACTGAAAAAAATCCTCCCTAAAAATTAATTTTTCTCCCAATCTTTCAAAGAGAAATTTTGTTTTGTAAAGCTTGTCAATTTAACACTACAATTTTTTTGCCAAGTCTTTATTATGCCTTGCTCTAAGGGCTTTTACCTTACACCAAAAGATTGCACAAGAAAGAAAATTTTAAAATAATTAGAATAAATCTTTGATGTTAAGGAAGTGCCAAACCATTTACATCAGCTTTTAGTGGATGAAATAATGATTTAAAACTTTAAAGTTCATGAATAATTCATTTAAGTCTAATTAATGGTGGGAATAATAAATACAAATGGTCAACATGAATTCTAATATGAAAAATCTGAATTTGAAAATAATTGTATGTTAAGGTAGTTTGGTCGAAGGGTTGTTGGTTAATGCATTTCAAGTTATTGATATTGGGGTTAGGATGGTTTTTAGATCAAATGTCATATCTATAGCTAAATTTGGCTAAATTTTCACAAGTATGGTTGTCATTTTTTTTACATCTTCTTGTGGACGATTGCCACAAAGGACACATTAAAAAATTCCTCAAAAAATACATTTCCCAAGATATGACATATTGACAACTAAAGTTGGGTTTAATGAATATTGTTCATATAACATTAGATGTAGATTTAAATTCAATTATTAGATTAAATAAATGAATATTAATAAATGTTTGAATGTAAATAAGCATTAATCAATCATGGTTCGCATTCATTTTTACAAAAGAGGACAACATGATTGTTTGATTACAATGTATTAATGAATTTGACAATGAAAGAACGTAGTGAAATTTGAACCAACAAGAAACTCACATGGAAAACAACACCAATTTGTCAAAATGATCATCATTAACAATGAAGTAATAACATATTCATATGAAAAATTACATAATATGCATAT
>Ga0209208_10004466_pt1 | contig 19803 bp, 11 predicted proteins | sample S1TSphfallax_3_FD_187694 | JGI IMG/M metagenome (GOLD analysis project Ga0209208, IMG submission 187694) | Host-associated microbial communities from peat moss isolated from Minnesota, USA - S1T2_Fd - Sphagnum fallax MG (SPAdes) (version 2) | ecosystem: Host-associated > Plants > Peat moss >...
AATTATACCGAAGGATTCCAGAAGATTATGTCACCGGAAGCAGCAGCTTCAGCATTGGTGAGTCCTTTCACAGAACTGGACTGGGTTTCTTTGGAGATTTGAGCAGCAATTTTCTGAGCTTTAGCTGGATCTCGAGATCCCACCACTACGGAGAGGCCTGCTTTGGCGTATTGGAAGGCAAGACGACTCCCGATGTTACCAGTTCCTGGTACCACTGCAATTATGCGTCGCGTCAAGTCCAGCGCTGCCATCACTCCTCCCAAAACTTATTTTTACCAAAACCCAAACAACCCAGAGACAAAGACCCAACCAAGAAAAATTCAAACAATGATCAAATGGAAGGAGCAGCAGCAGCAGCAGCAGAGATGTTGGCTTGTTGAAGCTTGTTCTACAAAATCAATCTGATGTTAAATACTGTTGAACACAAAACAGGATTTTATAGCAGCAACCGGCGGAGCAACGAAAGACGATCCTGGCGAAGGTTCGAAACAGGATTTTATCACAGCGACTGGCGGAGCAACGACAGACGTTCCTTGCGAAGGTTCAAAACAGGATTTTATCGCAGCACCTGGCGGAGCAACGACAGAAGTTCCTTGCGAAGATTCACGTTGCTGGCAGGGACGACATTCCGCCCAGATTATGGGCTCCCTGACCCTATATTATGCGGAGGTAGAATCAGCCACTGTAGCAGATTCCTCCACGGACTACTCTGGTTTCTTTTCTCTTTTCATTTGCTAAGCAGGTGACAGACCTTTTAACTGCAACTTACTGTGTAGAATCAGCTACTTTCTAGCCGATTCTAGCAACTAGAATCGGCTAGAAACTACAATTCTCAGTGTCAGTGTCCTATTCTGACACCGTTTTCGTTGGTGAGCCAGGCTGTCATCGGCTTGTTCCAAGTTTCTTGAAGTCACTTTCGGTTTGTAATGTGAATCAACGGTGCAGAACGCGGTTGAGATGTGAATGAAGGGTGGGAAAACCAACCCATTCTGCTCTGGAATATGGGCCCTGTGTGTGTAGAACCTGTTACTGGGCTTTATTTACCCCAAGCGGGCCTGCTTCTGCTGCTGCATTCCTTGGTGGAACAGGCCGTACTGGGCCATTCCATAGTACATCACCAACATTCCGCAGTAATGTCGAAGGGGAACAATTTTCGTGACATGGAATTTATGTCCAAGTGGAATGCATGCATATTCCTCTTTATTACCTTTGTACTTGATGAAGGATATTGGATGGAACCCAATCAAGGATATCAAAAATTTTGATGAATTTTATTTTCCCAAAAAAATAGCAATATTATTTGAATTAATACACTCGGAAAACCCAAAAATATATAGATAAATTATCATTTGTAAATTTTTTGGTTTAAAATTTGCAAAATTTGTTAGAAAAATCAAACATTGGACCCAAGCCCTTTGTCTTTTTTTTAAATTTTCACAAAATTGGTGAATTTTTCTTCAAATTTTCCATTCTACGCGGAAAATATAACCTTTTTTTTTTCCAAATTTTTTCTCCCTTTTAAAAACCACATTAAATTAGCCAAAATTCATGTCAAAAGAATATCATTGGACACAAAATGAGAACATGCAACACATGGGTTTGACTTGGTCCCCACAAATGGAAAAGCTTGTTATGTTAGTACTCATGTGATGATGCAAAGATATGTAACATTGGTTTTTTACGTGCCAACGTGGCAAAAAAACAAAACTAGGTGTACAAATTCAAATGGGCAAGGTGAATAAACAACTCCATTGGCACTTCACGTTGTTGAGGTATTGGAGCTTCTTAAAGCATCTCGATTGGCAAATATCCATCAAACTCTCATGCTAGTGTTATTTCCAAGTGTTGAATTTATTGTTTAAGGTACAATTTTTTTTTTCAAAATGGAACATTGCCTAGCAATTTCACACTCAACAACTTTGAAGGTTATTTGTGCAACCATCACACATATCCATTCCAAAAAGGAATCACACCTGCAAAAAGACTTCCTTAGGGTACACCAACTTAGATCTACAACCTCACAAAACACAACAAAACAAGAAACAAATTATGACAATTTGTTAAATCAATGCAAGTTAACTATCTTCATCAAATGCATAGTAGAGAAATAACCATTTCCATATTGTCAATCACACAAACAAGTCAACATTCATACTCATCAAATCATCAATTTACTTTGGTTCTTATGACATACAAAACTACTAGATGCAAGCACAACATTACAAAAGGGACATGGTCATCATTGATGGTGTGTACATAAATGATTTTGTAGACACACCAAAAGGCATGTTTTTGTACTTGGGAAGAAAGATTATTCTAGGGGTCGAGCTTTGATAACAATAACATGATTGTTGTTGGGGCCAAATCAAAAATGAAAAAATTAATGGATTTGCCATATTGGTGTTAGTGAATAATATATTATGCTTTAGTGGAGATGTTTTTCATGATTATATTTAACCTAAAAAGTGTTAAATTTTCATTTAGAGAACCTGATTCATGAATTTTTGAAAAGAAATATCTATAATGTTTAGAAGATATCGAAAAAAAACTTTAGTTTAGGTGTTGATTCGCCTAAGTTAATATCTTTCAAATGGCTAGATTTTTTTTTTCCACAGTGCTTTATACAATTACAAGCACTAAAATCACTTATATAAAATTTATGAGCAAAATTTGTTCAAAATCAAATAATGCCTTGTGTGAATGTTTTTTCATCATTTTACAAAAAAATGTTGTTGATTTTTAATTTTCAAATGAGTTCCTATTGACAAATTTAGAGCATCTTAAATGTTATAATCACCCAACAGTGGTTTAATATATGTCTACTAAAGCCTTAAATAATCACAATATTTAACTTTACATGTTACACTTTACACATTATTATGCATATATCATGGAATTCTTGAATGTTAAACTAAATTTGTTTTTGGTTTTTCATTTTCATCTTCTTTTGATTTATTTATTTATTTTCATCTTCACAAACAAATGAAAAGCATTAGGTCCCTTGTCAACTATGTCATCTTTTATTCTAATCATAAAGTATCTTTTTGAAATAAAATCTAATTTTGCTTTATAGACATTTCACCAATTGTTTGCATTATGCAATGAATGATTTATTTTATGAATACATGGATAATTGCATGGTTCTTTTTTTCTTTGATCTTTGATCTTATACAAATATCATACATGATTTTATTAAGAAGATAAGAAAAATTACACTTTACACAAAATTGATAAACTTGAATTCCATAGTATTGAAATCAACAATTATAGATTTGTTTTGAAATGATGAAATTAATGATTTTTAATGGTTTGTGTCAACATTTCATGAATTATTTTAGCCTTTTTGAACCATCTTATTCAAAAGTACCACCATTATGAATGACAACCCAAAACAAATTGTGTTTCAAGTTTTAAAGATTTTCATTCATAATAAAAACATTTGTTAACCCTTCCAAACCATTTTTAAAAATGGATATTATTAATCAAAATTTATGATATGCCCATTCAAAGCATAAAATTGATGACATCCTACAAATATATCTTCCATGGCTCGCAAAACTTTGTAAGGGTAGAGGGGCATGTTGGAATTCTGGGATGGGATTCGGAAGAATTGACAATCTTCACTTCCTCACACGGGCCTAAACAACACCAACACAAGGTGGTTAGTGCATAGTTGGAGCACTTTTGGTCCTAGGACGAAACATGGGCAACTCAGACTTCCAAGACTCACCATGGCCCGGACTTGGGAAGCGACCACCTTCCCCCTTATAGTATATTTTGTGCCTTTCCACAAGGCTCACATCCAAATGGCATTTTGTCCCGAGACTCCCAAGTGGGAGTCCCGAAATTGCCAAAGTTGGGAGTCCTATGACTTTGGGGGCCCATAATTTTGCGTACAAACCTTAGATTGAAATGAGGTTGAAAGCAAAGTTGTACCCCTTGTCAAGAGCTTTTCAACTGTATGTCGCATGCCACCTGCACGTAAATAAATCTGGTCAATTCTCGACTTTTAACGGTCGGGAGTTAAACTACCAATTTGACTCCTGACCTTTCCTTTGGCCATAACTTATGTTTCCAATGTCCAAATGGGTGATCCAAGCCCATTTTAGACATCTATGTTTCAATAGCTTTTCAATGATATAAAACATTCCTCAATCCATTGGGTTTTGTCCCCTGTAATCGAATTCTAAACATTCAAAAATCCATCGAGACTCCAACTCCCAAAATGCGAGTTCCCTTGGGAATGTGAGGGCCTATTCTTGGTATTCACACTCTCCTGCACTCCCAGGAGCATGCAGCATGAATCCCGAACTTCCCTCTTGGCCTGCGACCTTGCAACCCCTTGCCTTGCTCGCGAACCCAAGGTTAGGGTTGCGACATATAGGGAAAACACATTCATTTTCTTATGTTTACATCTCATTACATATTTTATAATTCTTGCTTTAATGTTATGTATGTATTATTCTTATGCCTTGGCATGTCAAATTATTCATGTTTGTTGAATTTTCATATTTATATTAACAATTTTAATGAAACATTTGAACCTTATTAATAATATGTTCATGTTTTATACTATGAAGAAAGTTTAGCAAATGACATTTTATAATCAACCCCAACATAGGTCATTAAACATATATTATGATTAATTATAAAAGTAAGATATTTCATGTAATTTAATTTGTTGTTCATGGATGAACTTCATCCATCATTGCCTAGATTGTCATTCATAAAATGGAATCCATACATGAAAGTTGATACACCTTAGGTTATATTGATGGTAATTGAAGTCTCTTATCCTAATGTTAATTTTGAAATGCAAAAACCCAAGGCACAAAACGTAGTTTTATACAACTAACAAAATGGGTGAGACCTTCAAAAGAAATAATAAGAAATGTTGACCGTTTTAGTCAAACTTTTAGTCACCATAATCTATACAAAAAGAGGTGATTAGTATAATTTCAAGCCAAATAAACTCCACAAGCTCACATTGATTCCAAAGATTCACCATGGGCTAAGCTCTTTCAAGAGAACATTACTTCTTTCATGATGTACCCTATAGCTCGCCTTTGGGAGTGGCATGCCAATGTTTTATTTCCAAAGGCCACCAAAATGGGTGTTTTAAATTTCCAAGTTCTAGTTTCTAAAAATTTAGTAAGTCATAATTTTTTATGAGTGTATCCAATTGGGACAATTTAATGTTCTATCTTGTAACCATGTAACCAAGCTTTTTAACTTCATACCAAGGTTATCAATCCAACATCATTGTTTTTTGAATTCACATTTTGAATGAACATGAATTGAATTTTCCCTTTCTGTCATGATTTTTCAAATGATTACAACTTTAAGCCACTAAATCTATTTTGACAATTTTATCTCAACACATTGTAATTTCTAAGAAAATTTTCCAATGGTATAAATATCATTTGATTGAAATGAATTTTGATCTTTTAAACCTCAAGCCCCAAATATCTTGGGATTCAACTTTAGAACTTGGAATGGACTCAAGGGGGTCTTGAAAGTTCCTAATCATGTCTTGCATTCCCAAACATTTTTTATTCACTGGATTATATTTGAAAGCCATGCTCGCACACCCCTCACACTCCTTGAAAGACTTAAATGCGAGTTTCAAAATGAAAACAATAGAAGAAGAATGAGTTAGGGTGCATTCCTTAGCTTGTAGCATTTTGGGGGTAGAGGGGTGTGTAGAAGCTCATGAATGGGGACTATGATGAATGACAAGTGGGCCAATTATTCACACGGACTTGAACAAACCAAACAACAAGTTTGTTGATGTGTAATTGGAGGACTTTTGATGCACGCACAAACCATAGGCATACATAGATTCACAAGACTCATCATGGCCTGAATTAGGGGAAGTTGCCATCACCTTTATAGTATTCTTTATGATTAGCCATGAAGGCTGCATCCAAATGTCATTTTGTCCTAGGATTCCCAAGTTGGGAATCCCAAAATTCCTGAAATTAGGACTCTCAACAATTTGGAAGGCTTTAATTTATTGTTTAGACCTTCGATTGAAGTGAAATTTAAAGTATCATTGCAGTCCTTATTGAGAGCTTTCCAATTATATGTGGCATGCCCTTCTACACACTTATTTCAAGGTGATTCCCGACTTTTAATGGGTGAGAGTCAAATTGACACTTTCACTTTCGACTTTTCTTTTGGCCATAACTTGTGTTTAAAGTACTCAAATGGGTCATGCAAACCCATTTTAGACATCTACATTTCAGGATCTTTCTAATAGTGTAAGGAACTCTTTGATCCAATGAGTTTTAACCCTTAAAATACCTTTTTGAATATTCAAGACTCCATAGGGATTCCAACTCCCAGAGTGGGAGTCCATTTGGGAGTGTGTGAGTTCATTCCTTCACTTCTAGGGAGTGCAAATGTGAATTCTAAGTTAAATTTTGGACCTGCACCTTTCCATGCCTTTGCTTTGGTTGCGAGTGCAAAGTTAGAGTCGTGACACATGCCATGTTTTATTTTTAGTCTCATTTTCTAATTTTTTGCATTATCTTGTCTTCACATTGGTTTAAAACCCAAAGCTATTCAAATTATGAAAACCTTATTTTTCATCCATAATGATGAAATTCATTCATCACCATTATTTTCATCTATGAACTATGTATTTAAGAAGCCATTCAAAAAAGGGGTTAGACAATGGATGATATGGAACCTTCCAAATAACCTTTGTTTTTGTTAAAAAATGTGTTTTTTGGGTTTATTTGTCACCAATTCCTACAATCATTTCTAGATCATTACCATATTTTCTATGTAGGTTATAAGATGTAACCAACAATGTGAAGAAATCTCAAAAATGTTTATTTTCATATCCTATTTGTAACCAAATTTGGCTAAACTATATTATGGGTGGACACCTTGATTTAATTACATGACAAACATGAAAAACAAATTTACTTCCAAGTGAATAAACTCCCAAATGAATAGATATAAATTTTTTTCTTTCATTCCTTTGAACACTTTACTCAACCCCAATTAAAGGATTGACTTCACACCATAATTTATTTCAATTTATTTTTTATGCATGCTCTTTCACATTATTTAAATAAGCTTATCTTTAAATATTTTTCTTTCATATTTCAAATCCTTGTACAAGGTCATGTCTTATGTAAGGTTCAATTTAGGTTTCAACATGATTTGCTATGTTTTAATTTACACTACTACCAAAGTGGGGTACAATTTATTAGCTTAAATCACTATGGGACCTTAAAAGTGCATTTTACTGATTTCACCCTAATGAAAGTTATTTCACCATAATATCATTATGTAGACATCATGTTTCATTACTAATTAACATAATTCACTATTACACTATAGTAAATAGGTTTATTTCTATGTTTATAAAAATATTCTATCTATGCTACTTTATGATATACCCTATATTATTTTAAGCTACTTTAGTTATTCTAACTTATATTTTATGTTATTATAGGCTATTATAAATTATTCTACCCTAAATTATTATATGTTATTTTACTTTAAGTTATCTTAACTGGTTTATTATAAGCTTTTAAATTATTCAAGGTCATTCTACTTTATGTTATTATAAATTATTTTATCCTAAGTATAATGACTTAAAATAATATAAAACAAAATATAATGACCTAAGGTAAAAATAATTTAGAATAGAAAATAATAACGTATGAAAAATAATTTTAAATACCTTACAATATAATAACTACCAATACCTTATGATATTATAACGTAGAATATCAAACAATAATTTATAATACAATAATCACCAATAGTTGTAATATAACATACAATAACCAACAATAACTTATAATACAATAACCATTAATAAAATAGTCATCAATAATCACCAATAACCATTAATAAAATAACCACCAATAGCCATTAATATAATAACCACCAATAACATTAATAAAAGAACAATTAATAACCATATACTATAATTGCTTAGGATTGCCAAAAATAATCTAGGGTGAAATAATTCATAATAGAAGAAAATAATTGAAGGTGAAATAGCCTTCAATAGCCAAAAATAACTTATAATAATCGCAAGTAGTGTAAACTGAAATAATTTACAATAGCCAAAAAGACATAAAATAACTAAAAACACTTACAACAGTTGAAAATAACCTAAAGTGAACAAAACAAAAATAGCAAAAAGTCACTAAGAATAACCAAAAGTAATTGAGAATAATCATAAATAACCATAAATAATGTAGGGTGAAATAATTTAAATTAATGAAAAATAGTCATATAACAATTGAAAGTAACTTAACATACGTGGTATTATTATATTAACAAAAAAACTATCCATTTATTAATAAAAAAATTCAAAAGAATGGTCATTAAAATGTTATTAAATAATGATAATCAACTTTTTTTTTGTTCACATGATTTTAAACTTTCAAATAGAAATAAATGTAATTATGTATATTATTGATTTTTTATAAAAAAAATTGAATAATTTCATTTGAACAAAATCTCAATAAGATATGAATTTTCAAATTTTATGTTTTTATAATGTTTAAAATGAAGTATTTGATAAATAAAATGTAATGTAATATAACATATTATCACAAGTAGGGTGGCTTGATGGTAAGGGTGTTTGCCTCCATTCCAAAGGTCAAAGGATCAAACTTCATGGGTGGTGTTATGTGTGTTCAACAATGGTATGTTGATCGAATATTTTCCTATCAAATTCCTAAAATAGGTGCCTAGGTTGATAATGTGTCTAACTTACCTACTTAGGTTACGTTTTTAACCTAGCGTAAGTAGTGACACATGTCAATATATAATAGGCTTTACAAATCATAAAATTATCAATAAAATTATATATTAAATAATTAAAATTTAATTGATTTTCATATTGGTTAGTTAATTAATTAGCAAGTGAATGGTTTGGTAATTTGTATTTCCTTTGATAATAACCTTGTTTCACTAGGTACTACTGAAACAAGTCATTATCCGTAGCAATTGGTCCCCGTTCATTAGGGGGGTTAAACAATTTCAGTAGATAAAAATGTCTAAATTCACTCAAAATCTAATGAAACCCAAAATGAATTAGGACACATTTCTTAGTAGTGTTAGCCCTTATGCACCAATATAAAATTGTTAGTCATAGTATTTATCTATTCGTAAAGCCCATTGTCACCCATGTGATTGAGCACCCAAAATGTGTTTGGGCATGTAATACCACATTATGATTTCAATATCAATAACATGTATATAATTGACAAGTTCATTCGTGTAAAAATGGACAATCATAATTTTCTCATTAAAAAATAATTTATGGTTGAAATATCATTTTCTGGATATTTTCATTGGTTTGAATCCATAATTAATGATTGTTCCATACTCAATTAATGAAAATGAAAAATATAAAAATATTTTAAAAACCAGTCATTCTCAAGTGGATTTACTTATGTGAGATTCAACAAATGATCTAATAAGAAATTGGTCTCACTTTTCAATAGGTTCGAGCTTCTTATCCACACCCCAAAGTTTCTTACTTTTTATTCACACCCATAAGGTTTTGGTGCTAATATAAAAGGTGTTTCAAATATTTTCATTTCATAGTGTCATTCTATGATCAATATTTTTAAAATGTGTTAAAATTCTTGAGGTGAAAAAAAATTCTTTAATGAATGATTTTTACAATGTTTTAAACAATAATAACAAAAGAACATGAAGATACATTATGGAGTGATTTTTGATTTGTTAATGTTTCAATTTGACTTCAGATAATCAAATCAAAACTAATGAAAATATCTTTGTAAAATCCTTAATTGGTGAATTTTGATTGTAATTGTAACTATCTTTGCTTGCAAATGGGAAATGTATGAATTTTAAAACAAAAGAATAATCAAGTTCAATGGAAACAACAATTTTCACTCATCAACAACCAAGTGTCCCAAAAAAAAAAAATTCAAAATAGTTCATACCTCATTTTTGGCCTTCAAATTTTACACTTGTGAAAAAACATAAAAATTTAATAAATGCATCATATTAACTCAAGATATGTCAAAAAAAATTCAAGGAAACTTCAAATGCTTTTTGATATATTATCATGAAGTTTACTAACTCAATGGTTCAAAAAAAATTGGAAACTCAAATGTAAAGAAAAAACAGTACTGACAAATGGACACATAAAATCAATAAAAAACCCTTAAGAAAAGATAGGATAATAGGTATATGATGATTTGGTAAATTTTTTCCAAAAGATGATTTTAGCAACATTAAACATTTGAATTAATGGAAATGTCACTCAAAATCACATTGAAGTGAACAAGGATTGTTTCGGAAATTTTCCTTGCATTGGTCATGTAGAAAGGCCACTATAGTTGTTGGGAAAGATATCATTATATTGGCAAGAACATTGCACAAAACTTGCAAATTTGAATACACATCTGGTGAACGCATAAAACATCCTTTTGTTTTTGGTTATCAATATAAATTCAACTAAAATTCACTTGCTTCTAATAAGGCACAAAAATGCACATGGGGAAAAAAAAGTGTAAAAAACATAGGTATGGTGGGAATTGATGATTAATGACAAATCCCAATTAATCTATCCTTTGCAATTGATGGGGAATTGCTACTTTCACAAATTGTGTTTGAAGGGTTCACAACTAAATCCCTACCAAAAAGCAATGCAAGAATGGCAGCATGTGTGCATACAAAATTCCACTAGTTACAACTTTGGCAACCAGTAGTTCATGAATGTTCAAACTTGTTAACATTTTATACAAAGAAAAAGAGGTCCCTGATCATGCACCCCAAGGGGACCAAAAATTGAATGTGAAAAAAAACCATAAAATCTAGTATGGATAATTGATTATTAATCAATGCAAAAGAGTGCAAAATTTTTGTAAAAAAACGTCTAGTTTTTATTCAATTGTACTAGCAAGTTCAAGCCCAGTAATGCATCCTACAAAGATCATTTGAACATTCTTTCTAGCAATAGTTCCATAATTGGACATCTACATCTTTTACCTGCCAATTACTATAAGATCAAATGGATTGAAAAGTGGAGAACTAGCTTCTTATTTTGTGATCCAATGTAGGTTAGCAAAGCTTTATGGATGCATTATTCCATCATTGTAGAAATAACCCTTCTTTGATCTTGATCTCTTGTCATATTTCAATGATGATGATGATTCATACAAGCCAACTCATGTAGGACACCTTTAGATTCCTCAAGTTGTTGTACCTTGGCCACTTGTAAATTGGAATTTGTTTAACCCAATCCCAATTGAAGAGGCATGAAAATGTGTCTTTTCATATTTGTGTCTTTTTGAAGTTTTTTTTGCCAACACCATATTCACAAGAAGATATTCAATACATTCACCACCAATTTGCATACCATTTTTTAAAATTGAATTCAACTAAATCTTAATCCAATTATTGAATTGAAATTGAATTGAATTGAATTCCAATTTCTAAATTGAATTCAAATACATTGAATGGATTTCAATTTCATATATGAATGAATTTGTGTTTCTCACTTCAACAAAATTCATAATTTTTTCTTGCTCCACAATGTATTTGTTGTTTCTTTGTTTTTTCAATCCTTTTAGTCTCGGTGCAAATTATAGGTAAGATTTATCGCATGTTACATATTACATCATTTCCTCATTATTCTTTGGTTGAAATTCATCTTTATCAAGGTTATTTCAACTTGTCATGTCATGTCATTGACATATGAACATGTGTTGTCTAGTGAAACTTCATGTAGATATGCTAACATTAATCAAAAAATTGTTCACAAAAAATTGTATGTCAATGCAATTTAGGATGTGGAAACAACCATGATGGAGTTTGCTCGATATTGTGCATGGTACTCAATCTTCTTTTTACTTGTTTTCTTACTTCATAAATCATAAATTGTATAAATTTGTGATTTTTTACAATTATGTAAATGTTATGTGAGAATTACATGCACAAATGCCAAGAGAGAAAAAATGTGAAAACATTTGATGAATTTGGTAATGATCGAATGAAAATGTATTTCAAACACAAAAGAAAATGAAGGTTGACCATATAATTGAAGATATTAGAATCGTGTATAATTGTGTTTTTATCGTGTAAATTGTGATTTTTGACAAAACATTTTGAATAACAAGTTTTTGATATGTGGACATGCACATTTTTTTTTGTTCTTCGTCAAGATTTGCATTTATTTAAAGTGTTACACACCAAGGTGATGTTCACCTCATTATGTGTGTGTTATGTGAAAAGAAACGATTGAAAAAAATTAACGCACCAAAAAAAGAACAAAATATTATTTTCCTCAATGTTTTTCCTTTGTTTCTTTTTCTTTTTCTAACTAATTTTTTTTTTCATTTGTGTTTTAATAATTTGATTAAGTTTTATGCATCACATCATTCTTATACAACACATATTTTATAATCGCGACCCATTTATACCTTTACAAACATATTTTAAATGACGTGGGTATTCATCTTTCAAAAGAAAGGAAAAAGATATAAACATTCAAACCCTATATATTTGTTAAGTTACTTAACCAAGATGAAACAAAAGACAAAACCATTTGAAAATGAAATAATACAAAAAAAATTGATCAAACAATTGTTGAGGAGGTATATTTGTGAATACTAGTATATTTGAAATTCACATTTGACATTTTTTTCTCCTAACATCAATCTTTAGTGAAATTGAATAAGGATTAATGAATGTTTACCAAAAAAATTATACATGTAAAATGTCATTTTATTATTGTTACATGATGGCATACATAATATGAATAAAATAGCAAAATAATTTTTTACACACCTAGTGACAAAATTGATGGTTACTAATATATTGGGAGAATGGTATGTTTGAAAATTCATATTCTCCCATATAAATACATAGAAATATTTTTGGATGAATCTTCTATTGAATAAAAAATGATCTTTGTATATATTCATGATGAATTAAGTTTGTGATCCTTTCATTAGTTTTTTAAACTAATTAATTCAAAAGTCAATTTAAAATATCATTAACTATATTAGTAAATGACCAACATTGTTTTCATTAGAAATGTCATGACTTGATGATAAATCTTAAAGAAACTTACACTATACAAATTAATGATTTTTTATTATATGAATTTAAACTATCCTTGAAATTAATAGAAACCCTCATGACTATTATTGATATTGCGAAACATGATAGAAGAATAAAATGTTGTTATAAAAAAAACATAATGATGAGATAAAATGGTCTCTATATTTTTTATAAACTCATTTGATGCTCCTTGTCCCTTTTGCAAATAAAACCTATTAGGAAAAAAAATCCATCTTGTTTAAATTGCATAGTTTATTATACATGGATGTCATTTTTATATTTATTATTTATTATTGTAATATCTTAGCATCTTTGTTTGTAATTACAAGATTGACAAAAATATATAAATTTTAAAAACATATTTGTGAAGGAAAATAAATTGTCTTTTGGAATATTCAAGATTATTTTAAACATGAAAATTTCTAAATTCATTGATTATTCTACAAACATGTGTGAAATTTGTCTTTACATTACAGTAATAAAAAATATTTAAATAATCTTGAAAAGATTATGAATCTATTCAATCAAGTGTGTTTTTTACATCTCATGAAAATGTTGTGTGGGTTACAACTTTCTTTTGATGTGTGTCATTAATTGAATTAAATGCATGGAAGAATGAATGACTTGTTAACATAGGAGATTTACAAGAAGGAAAAAAAAACAAGAACAGGGACCCAAAAAAGAAAAAGGTTTAAAGAGGTGATTAATTTGTGGGCAATTCATCAATACTTGCAAATGGGTGCAAATTCAAATGGGGAAAAAATAAAATATCATAAGCCTTGATTTAAATTTAATTTTTTTTCTTAAACTTATAAAATTTTCTCATTTTGTAATTAAAAACATTTTCAAAGTCTTGTTCTTGATTTCAAATTGTATATTACTCAAAGATTTAATATTTTTGGTTAAATCAATTGCATGTAATCATAGATCACATGTTTTCAACATATCATCACTATGTATCACATCTAGGTTTTGAAACTTCGAAATTCTTTTGTGCATGTTGTTATTTCAAAATTCATGATCACATTCAAGTGAATTTGTGTTTCATCTTTTCATTCAACAATTACATTTTAAAGTTAATGGCCTATCAAATAATACATTGTTTATGTTTTGAAACATGAATCTTAAATTATTATTAAAGTTTTTTACCTACACATCATGACTACAAAGTGTAAAAAAACTTTCATTGGATTTTATATTGATTAATTTGCATGATGCTCATGATTCTAACAAGTGGTAACATTGATTTAACATGATGATAACTTTTGGTTTGTATTGAAAATAAAATTTACAAACAAATGAATATGAAATTCCATTATAATTATAATTTAATATTTTATTTATCAAAAATTCTAATAAGTAATATTTTGGTATTCTCAATTTAATAACGATTTAAATCAATATCAAGAATAATTAATTTAATTGAATCATTTTTATTAATTAAATCAAATACGAAAACATAAAAACATTGAATTTCAACTTTATATTTGTAATATTTCAATGGACACCTTTTAATCAAAATTTAAAACATATTCAAGTCAACATTGAAAATGAAGTATCAATTAAAACATTTGATCAAAGTTGACAAGGTTAGATTATTTTTATCAATGCTATGTTTATAAAACTAATGAAATTTAATAAACTCATTCTAAATATCAAATTCATTAATACTTAATGGGAATTGACATTTGACAATTTTTTAATATCACCTCCACCCATGACTTGGGGGTTGGAGATTTTATTTTGTTCTTGCCAACCACCCTTTGATCGAAAGGGGTAAACATTTTTTTTCCCCTTCGAATTATTTTTTCTTTTTGCATGAATTGAATATATTGCCCCTTTCAACTTCCATCTTTTTTAGAATTGATGATCATTTCAAAAAAAATTGAACCTTTAATCTTGGTTGTTGTTTAAGCCAAGTTCTTGAAAGGTCCCAAGACAAGATGCCAACTTAACGAACATTTTCAAATTTGAACATTTTTAGTCAAAATTCAACTCATGTAATCTTTTGGTTTAAGAATGACCTAAGCTTAATCTGTATAGTGTTTACAATTTTACATTCGTTTGGGACCAGAGAGTTCATTAGATGAAAGGCAAATCATAAAGGGCATATTGTCCTCTGATACTGGCAGCATGCTACAAACTTGGCCAGGGCGACCGTGTTCGTAGTCAACAACAAAAACACATCCAAATAGCACGGAGGATAACAAAAAATGACAAAAAAAGAAAAAAACAAGAATGCTGACAAAGAATGACAAAATAACAAGTAGTAATAGGGGTGTTGAAAAGGCACATTGGAAACACCAAGGGTGGTATGTTGGACTTGAATTTGTTTTTTCCCCAACAATAAAAAACATCAAGATGTTTAGGGTTGAATGCATTGCATATAATGTTGACTGGCCAATCAAACCAGTCATTTTTTTTGTACTGGCCCTTTTGGAATGGTGTGGGGCAGGGGAAGCTTCAAATTTCTTGGATTTTGGTGTTTGTTCCATGTTCCCATCATGTTCTGCAAGTTCCCAAAAGTATTCCGCAACCTGTTCCCTATACCACCACACCTTTATACCATAACCTTTGCCAAAAACCCTAGGAACTAAAAAAAACCCTAGATTTCTTTTTTTCTTCTTGTTGCAGTTTGAGACAACACAATGAAGAGAGAGAGCTCAGTACAACAAGTCTAATATCAATTTCTACCTCCCACCCGGCAATTTGAACTCTTGACTGGAACAGCTGCCACGCCTCATTGTCTCAAATCTTGAAGAAGTAGGGTTTAGGGTTTAATGAAAGAGAATTCCTGGAAAGAAGAGCCATTCTAGTCTCTGTCTTAGAAGCTTGTCTGAACTCTTACCGTGAAGATTTTCCATGGCAGAGCTTGAAATGTTGTCAGTTGAAGCGGGCACAATAGCCTGAACTCGCAACCAAAAATTCACAAGTTCACAACCTCAAATTCGTCAGTTCTCAACATCATATGCACCAGCACCCATGCTCAACAGAAAGTCTAAATGTCACTTTCTCGAGGCCAGAACCATCGTCTATTAGATGTTGCTAGGAAAAACTATTGATGCAAGCAGAAAATCCTTACCAATGGGCAAAGCTTGTCACGAGGAGATATCATAGAGCTTCCAATTAGTTAGCTTATGGAGGACACATGAGTATCTTATGGTCACATGGTGCTCATAAGCAAACTGCATCTCTTCGCTAAGAGTTGAGTAGGAACCACCAATTTGATATGTGTGAGAAGATCACAGCATTGATCTATAATGCTCACTCAGAGAACGTCGTAGAATATCACAATCTAATGATGTAGCATAATGCTCACTCAGAAGTCAGAGAATTATATCACAGTTGTTTATTGGTCTGTTTATAAAAGCAGTCGAAGCTCACACATCCATGAAGCTGTCAACAGACAAGACTGGCCACAAGCGGCCTCGTACATAAGTCTTCAGGTGCAATGAGAGAGATTCTGTTTTACTATTATCCTTTTTGCATTAACCCAGCTGCCTGATCACGGATCATATGTACAGTACTAAGCTCTTATTCGTTTTGTTTTGAGAACCTTGTGTTTTGGATGCTGTCAAACACTGATATAGTGATATCAATCTTCTTCAGACGCCAAGTTTCCAGTACATAGAAAGCCTGCCACCAGCATTGAGCTTGTCGAGTAGAACCAATTGGGGACCAAGAAGCTCAACAATCCTGGAGTTTTCCAGAGGTCCAGCTTTTGCACCTTTGAAACCTGGAATGGTTTCAACCAAGGCAATGGTAGTTGCAACAGCTTCAGGATCATCTCCAGCAACGAAAGTGGTGTGTGGATTATTCACATCAGGCAGATCCTCTCGCAAAAAATGCTGCACATGAACCAGCAGCCAGATTTTGCTCAACAAAACAACAATCAGAAAAATAAATAAATAAAAGTTAAAAAATTAAGAAAGAACGAATGAATGAACGAATCCAGCTGGGTGAAAGTGCAGTTGTGGAAAATGGCTAGTTCAAAATCCAAGCTCATCGTCCAAGCTAAGGCCAAGTGTTTTCTGTGAGCATTGAAGTTCAAGACATACAGAAAAGGTGGCTTTGAAGGCAGTGGTCCATCGAGCAGGAGCTCCCAATGCATCCCGGTTAAGAGTTGAAGATATCCGTCCCCACTCGCTTTCCCCAAACAAATACAGCACATTGGTCACATCTACAATGATCTTGTCCACCAAGTGACTCGCCAATGACTTGAGAAGCTCTTCCATGGCTTCCAAAGGACCCTGCATGCGTGGAAGAGCAGCAGCAGCAGTGGATCAAAAAACACAATTTTGTTTCGCAAACCAGTGAGCTACTAGATCAGTAATGCATCAATCAACAGGCTCTTTCGCATTAAACCCTCAACTACCCATCACAGCTTCTTCTTCTTCTTCTTCTTCTTCCGCAGATTCATCTACCTCGCTAGCTTGGGAGTCTGAGAGAAGAAATTGGAAATCTTTTTTTACCGCAGGATTCCAGATGATTATGTCACAGGAAGCAGCGGCTTCAGCATTGGTGAGTCCTTTCACAGAACTGGACTGGGTTTCTTTGGAGATTTGAGCAGCAATTTGCTGAGCTTTAGCTGGATCTCGAGATCCCACCACTACGGAGAGGCCTGCTTTGGCGTATTGGAAGGCAAGACGCCTGCCGATATCACCAGTTCCTGGTATCACTGCAATTGTGCGTCGCGTCAAGTCCGGCGCTGCGATCACTCCTCCCAAGACTTATAACTACCAAAACCCAAACCAACCAGAAACAAAGACCCAACCAACAAAAATTCAAACAATGATCAAATGAAAGAAGCGGACCAGCAGCACAGATGTTGGATTGTTGAAGCTTGTTCTACAAAATGTGATGTTAAATACTGTCAAACACAAAACAGGCTTTTATCACAGCGACTGGCGGAGCAACGACAGAAGTTCCTTCCGAAGATTCACGTTGCCAGCAGGGACGATATTCCGCCCACCTTCAGCGCTCCCTGAGCCTGTATTATGGGGAGGTAGAATCAGCCATGTAGCAGATTCCTCCACGTACAACTCCGGTTTCTTTTTTCTTTTCATTTCGTAAGCAGGTGACAGACCTTCTTTTGACTGCAAGTTACTCTGTAGAATCAGCTACCTTTTAGCCGATTCTAACAAATATAATCGGCTAGAAACTACAATTCTGAGTGTCAGTGTCCTATTCTGACGCCTTTTTCCTTGGTACATTGGCAACTTCAACACTAATTATTATTATTTTCAGAAATTTTGAAATTTTCAAAATGATAAAAATTCGAAGAAAAAAATTAATATTTTTAGAATATCCTGGATCCTTCCATATTTTTAGTATGAAAATTTCAAAACAGAATAATTACTCAACCCTGAAATGTTGAACTTGCCATGGTCCTATTGTAATTGTCTTTCATGGGGTCCCACATTCTGTGGATTGTTGACCAGGTGCTACATAAAACTTCGTGTGAACTTGGATGAGATGATGCCTAATATTCTACCACTGGCAATAGGCATTCATAAGAATCTCTGAGAGATGATGCTGTTGGAGAGAGCTGATGGTCCTTGAGAGATGATGGCATGGCATGCCACTTCATTCATGCCATCTATGATCTGTTGTGGTCTCTGGATTGGAACAGCAGAATTTGGGGAAAGTTTGTAGCGACTTGTGTGATCCATCGAATGGAAAGCTTGGAGAGCTGATGCTAAATCTGTGTTTTTTCTCATCTCTATTCTCTCATTGTTCAGTATATGCCATGATACCAGTGCACAATATGCACCCACCACCCAAGCTTCTTCTTCACCACATTGGCTGGTCAACAAGAAGCAGAAGAGGAGGAGGAGCTTTGAGAAATGTACCTATTCTTGTCGCTTGGAGATCGTCTCTATCGCAGCAGCTACAGTCTTAATTTGATTTTGACTTGTGCAATTGGCTCAGGTAGCTAAAGTAGAAGGAAAAAGCTATGATCAAATTCACCAAAAAATCGCACTGTTCTATGCATTTGATCAGCTGATGAAACTGTTGTTGTCACAGCTCATCAACTCTTTCTGGAAGAAAATCATTGCAATCTCTTCTTCTTCTTCTTCTTCTCTAATTCAACTCTTTGATCTTTGTGTCAGCCAGAGATTTGTGTTTGGTTTCGATTGAACCCACAAAACCTTTTTTTTCCCCTTGGTGAACGAACACAGAGAGAGAAAGAAAGAAAGAAAGAAAGATTGGTTCCTCCTTCTGCTGCAGCTGGAGGAGGAGGAGGAGGAGGAGGAGGAGGAGCAACAAGAGCATGATGATGATGATGGTGTCAATGCAGCTGCTGCTACTGCAGTCAGTGGTTTGTTTATCTGCAGCAAAGCAGACTGGGGAACAATCAGCACCACCATCATGAGCATCATGTCAAGCATGGTTGCTGCAATCCATTCCCGCAGACATGCCGGAACTGCCTGCTGTTCCTGGAGTTCTTAGGACTGGAGATGTGCTGCAATGGCTTCCTGGAAACTCCAGCAAGAGCTTAGATATCATGTCTTATTACTGGGAGCTCCTTGCTCTCCCCAAGAACCCAGCTTCCGGAGACTATGGCTACTCCCAACAACAATTGGATCAGTTTTGAGCTCCTGTTGGTCAAGCTGTTTATGATTCCTTGATAGCAGCTGCAGATCGAGGTGTTCCCATCAGGTAAGGTAGTAGCTCAAAATTAGCATTTGTTGCAAGCATGAGTTTGAAGTTTGAGCCTCT
>Ga0209208_10004467_pt1 | contig 19801 bp, 12 predicted proteins | sample S1TSphfallax_3_FD_187694 | JGI IMG/M metagenome (GOLD analysis project Ga0209208, IMG submission 187694) | Host-associated microbial communities from peat moss isolated from Minnesota, USA - S1T2_Fd - Sphagnum fallax MG (SPAdes) (version 2) | ecosystem: Host-associated > Plants > Peat moss >...
GGTTTACAACCAAAAAGCATTCCTATGTGGACACTGTACATCCCCCATGTTTCATTGAGCATCGTACTTTAAAACTTTTTTGCAATTTGTTATTATCTTCGATGACCAGTGGACAATAACCAAGTACCTTGGCCATTTCAACACATTTCTTTTGAGTAATTGATTAATTCTGAAATATTCATTTCAATAAATTTAATATTCTTAAAGATTCAATGTTTTCTTTCACAATAATTTGTGATGTGGAAGAAATATGTTTCGAAATTTTCAACATTTCTGAAAATTATATATTTTGTTGAACTGGGCAAGGTATTTGAGTAATGTCAAATAACTATGGCTTTACCCCACGGACTGAGACCAAAACATGTGGCCCAATCTGGATGTTTGAAGTAACCTAGCAACCTAGAATCCCAAACAGACCAACTTCTGGGGCCAACTTGAGTCCATATCAAAATATATTTCAGTGTTCCAAAGGAAAGAAGTCTAAAGCCAATGCCCTGGAATGCAGCTGCCATAATGAACTTCCTTCCTTCCACATTTAAAGCAATGGCATCCATGCAGAATGTTATAAATTAACATAAATCAATAAAGAAAAAAAAGAATGACCTTTATAATAATGTAACAGCCAAACTGAATGGGGTCTTCATTTTTATGAATACTGTAGTAGCTTGCCCATTGAGTAATTAATTAATTTTGAAAGATTCATTTCATCAAATGGAATATTCTTAAAGATTCAATGTTTCCCTTTCCCAGATTTTGTGATTTGGAAGACATAACTTTTGAAATTTTCAACATTTCTGAAAATAATATAAGTAATGTCAAATTGGCCAAGGTACTAGGGCCTTTTTTTTCAGGAGTCGTTTCAAGAATTCAAAGCCATAACAACATTACAAAGCTTGACAACCACCTCATTTCTTGGGTACCTTAGTGAAGGTTGGGCCCTAATGCCAATCCCACTTTTTGATGAACTTTCAACTGTCGGCCAGTTGTAATGTTCTGTTGCTCGTGAGGTCATTCCTGGGCCTAACTGTAATGCAACGCTAATATGTCAAAATGTTCCACCAGCAACTGTGTCATACAAAGCTGAAAATTTACTGCATGTGTTAAGCACCTTTCACACCTAGTGTTATCTTCATGGTAATTTGGTGCTAGCCACGTAGGAAAAATACTTCCATTCAAATATGTGGTGTTAACTAACACAAATGTTGAGTTGGACTCCTAGGTGGCACTTGGTGTCAAGTACTGTGTTAGATAATTAGTGGCTAGGGGGAAGTTAATTAACACCCAATCTCATTAACATGTAGATTTTGGGCTGAAATGGAAGTGTTATATATCATGTCCAAAAAGGAGCTTCTAAGTTAGTGGTAGAAGTGTTACCTAAAAGAAAGGGGAATATTTTTTACAGTGTGCACATCCCCATTACTAGACTTACATAGACTAATGTATATTTTTGAAACTTTTAATGAAATAGAATGATTCTACTTCAAATATTGCTTCTTCTTCAAAATCCTTAGATACACTTAAATTCTATTATTTTAATTCTATGGACCACAAGGGATTAGTCACTCATCTCGATTTCCTTTTTAGGAATCAACATGTTGGTTCATGTGAGATGGTAGCTCATACCCAACAATAGAATCCTTGCAGAGATTAACTCTACTACTTCAACATGGTTCAGTTTCAGAGACTAAACAAAGATTCTGAGTAGGATCAACGAATATGATCGATTCTACTCCCCAGTATCCCCTTGGTCCCAAAACCTTTGGAGTTCCCACAATGCAACATGTATTTTTCTTAAGACAAAACACATTTTACACTCAATTCAAAATCCCCAAAAACATCAAACATGAGTTGCCACACAACCACTCCAAAAATCCTAGACACACTCATCCTTTCCTTTGTGTTGGTTTCTAAAGAAACACATGTAAACACCTTTAGACCTTTTCTTAACATTATTAGCACAACGAAAGTTCAATCTTCATGATTCTTCCAATCCAATAGTTCTAATCAAATCTATTTTTATCTTGTTACAACACCCAAAATCCAAATCCAACACACATTTTTCAATGTTCTAGAAAGTCTAGCAACTTAGTTATTCTTCATCAACAAAAAACATGCCTTCACTTCTTCAACCTGCATCAAATATACTCCTCATCACTTCATCTTCTCGCTTCCCCAAAATCATCCTACCAATTTCGTTGCAGAAACATGATCCACAAAATTCACGAAAAGTTTTAATTAAGCAACTGAGATTGTGTTCATTTCAAAAATTAACTCACCAAGCTCCCTTCATCATAACTTGTAAAACAATAAAACACACCAAAAACATAAACACATCAGAAGCAAATTTTTCGATGTCGTTGAAGCACTGCATCGCCAACAATTTAACCACAAGTCTGAATTAGGGTTTGTAGCCTTCATCCATAGAAAACATCTGACATTATTTGTAGGTTATAGCAGTATCATGTTGGTGATAACAAAACATTCATACCCAAATGTGGATAGATAGGTCATGTTGAGTTTTTTGTTATCTTTGTATTATTTATTGTTATGCCATGTTGGTGAGGTATTTGGTGTCAGCTCATTGTTATGCACCAAACCCTTGCAAAGCTTAACACCATTTGTAAAGGTCCTTAACAAAGCCTTCACCAAAGACGTGAAGAATAATTTAGCTACAAACTAATTCTAACCATCAAAGCAAAATTCATAAACAGAGATTAGCATTGTGTTGACTATAAAGGCTAGAATGACCAACACCCAGTAGTGCACCAACGTGGATGGATGGTGCACTGATAGGATTTTCTTTTCTATCCATGTGCCATCCCTGGTTGGTTTTTTTTCCTTTGCCCTTTCTCAACCCGAATTAGCCTTGATCTTAATTTATTTTTGCAACTTTATTTTCTCCATGCACCCTTCCCAAAAAAAATTTCGTTGATCTCTATTTTTTTTTGGAAACTTTTTTTTCCCTGCCACCCACCTGATTTCTTTATTTTTTATTTTTGCTTTTGAAACTTTTGCCAACCACCCACCTACTATTCCCCAATGTCCCCCACTAACCTATTCATTTATATATATTTAAATTAAAAGTAGACTCTTCCCCCATCTACCTACTCACCTATAAATTTGAAATGTGATACTTTCATCCCCACCCAACCCCCCACCTAGTTTTCTACCTACCAAACCCCACCTACATGCTACACCTACTTAAAGAGCACAATTAAAGTAATTGTCACCCCCTTGTGTAAGGGTATTGCATATAGACATTGGTTGTAAACATGATGTTTTTATGTGTTCAAAAAATATTGCAAAATCTTTTGAAAATCTAGAGTATGTGAAATCCCCCAATGAAGGTATTGTAGGTTCTTTGGGAGTGTTTTCCACAATGGGGGGTATTGCAAAGTCGACACATTTAACGCATGTTGAAGACATAAGGGGCCTAGATCAAACAATAGGGCTTAGATAAAACAATTTGATTTGTTTGTTTTAATTATGTACTTAAACAATGTGGATTATATTTAACAATATTATGTTTCTACAATTATTTATTTTATTTAGCACTAGGGTTTTAGAATTTTGGGCTATGGAAACAACAAACATTTACAATTTTTTACACCTTTTAAACATAATTAAAATTATACCTAATATGGATTTTGAGGGGAATTTGGCATTTGCACATATACATGTCACAATACAATTTTCTTTTTCTTTCTCTCTCAAAGAGAGTGAAGAAAGGCTCACAAGCAAAGATTAAATTAAAAGATAAGAGATACACCTTGGTTTCCATTCATTTGTTTGTTTCATTTAGTTTTTTCAAATTAAGATTTAATTAGTGGTTTTAATGAGGTTTCATTTTTAGTTTTTTTGATAATTTGGCTTCAATAATGACTATGTGTATTTATTTTTTAGGGTCATGTGTAGTTGTTTGTTTAAAATTATCATAGTTCATAGCATCCACCATTGGAATTATTTAGGGTTTAGTGTTTATTTCTTTAATGACATCCATGTTTATCTATCCATGGATGTGTTTTCATATAGGGCCAAAACCTCATTGAGCATCAATGCCATCACCCTTGAACATCAACGGTACAATATTCTCTCTTAATAAACTCCTTTCATCTTTTCTTTGTTTTTGTTTTTACTTAAGGTATTTTGTTCCCCCTTGCATATGGATGGTCATGGAGGTATCAATTGCATGTGTGTATTACACATCTAAATTGAAAGCCCTACATATATTCAACTGATTATCTTTAAGAGGATAGGGATTTTTATTTATTTTTTGCATAAGTCTAAATAACCATAAAATAGTCACATGGTTTTCTTTTCCATTTGTAAACTATTGTTTGTTTATGGGTTGTGGTAAACTTCATTTGTAAGGTTTAGGGGCTTCGTCAATTAGGGTTATTATGATTTGCAAACTTGTGAAGGTTTTCCATTGGTTTTCAGAAGTTAGGGACTCTTATTACAAGGTTATCTTTTCAATAATTCAAAGCATGGGGTGAACTCCATTGTCCCAATCCATCAAGATCCAAAACCCGACAAAGTCACCTTTCTTGAATGTGGTGGACTTGGTGTGGAAATATGGGTTTAGGCATGGAGGCCAAAACAAAGTGGCAATTGAAACCGCATTCATCCCCCATGCTCATGTCTATGATTTTCTACAAGGTGAACAAGGGGATATGCAAACTACAGCGGAGTGCAACATCTCCAAGAATTTGTTCCCTCAAGAAAATGTAAAAAAACCAATGATAAAAAATCACCTTGGATGTATTTGGTATGGTTTCAAAACCTATAAAGCTTTCCCATTGGTCACTCTTTCAAGTTTTAAGGTTAGTCACTCTTGTGTCTTTTGATTTGATTAAGTCAAAACTATGTTTTGTAGGTATGAATGTGGTTATGGGATGGAAGACCATCACGAAGACCCCAACCACATGAAGTCAATTAAACGTAGTTGTTTGGCCCAATTTTCCTAGCAAAAGACTTTACACATGGCCAAATGTGGAAATCATTTTTTACCATCAGACCCACATTCAAGCCAATGGAAATCTCACTCATGATGCATGTGACCTAGGGTCCACATCACGAATGTCGATGTACACTTCACGCATGTTTCACAAGTTGAAGGAATTTATATGTACCCAATTACATTTAGGGTACATCGTAAAAAACATTTATGACAAGCATAAAAAAATTTGGCGGGCATGGGCAAATGTGGGTGAATAGATGACCCAAGATGATTTTTTATGATTTCAAGATATGGCCTACTTGATTCGGAAACACAAGAGGGGCACTTGACGCTTGCACGAAAACCTAGCACTTTCCATTCAGTCATGGGTTTATGCTCATCCTAGTCATGTTTTTATTTCTAGGATGCAAATGAAGTGAATGGGATTCATGTCTTTGTCACCATAGAAATCTAGAAACCTACAAAGTTTCAAGCCATGTTCCAATTCAATCACAATGGGGTTATTTCTATGGATGCCATGTTTGGCACCAACAATGTGAAATACCACCTATTCACATTGATGGTGTTTGATTTTCATCGCACAAGGGTGCTAGTCACTTAGGTTATCACAAGTTGGCAAACATGTGAAGATTCGGTGGGGTGGTTGAATGTCATGTGGGCAAAGCTTCTCTCGCATATACCACATTGGAAACCATTATGTTTATTGTGGATGCTGCCCCACAAGAACTTCGAGCATTACAGTAGGTTGTACATTGATTTTATTTTTTTGTTGCATTGTCTTGTGTTTTGGTATTATGTTAACACGAGGATTCCATAACATATTCATTGTTCATGATAAACACATTAATGTCAGCTATACCATGGCAGGATTATGTGGGGTTCATTTTTTTAGCATGGTTTGTGTTGAAAGCATGGTGCTTATGCTTTATGGAAAAAATCAAGGATTCATAGGTCATACAATATTTGATTGCCTCCACATGGTGATGTTCATGTCCATCAACCTAGATAAAACCATTAATGATTTCAAGGCACGTGGGAAGGAAATCGACACACCCCTAAGCTCCTTTATGGATTCAATTGCGAATCTAAAGGTGAATAGCGAAAAGAGGAGTTAGGGCTCACTCCTTGGTTCATAGCACTTCGAGAGTAGAAGGGCGTGTTGGAGCTCCAAGATGACAGTAGGAAAATTGACAAGCAATTCAATCATTCACACAAGCCTGCACAAACCAAACAACAAATTGGTTAATGCGTAGTTAGGGCTTTTTGGTGCATAGACGAACCACAGGCATAGACGAACCATGGGCAAACACGAATTCACGAGACTCACCATGGCCCAGACTTAAAGGAAACCACCACCTTCCCCCTTATAGTATATTCTATGCTTGGCCACAGGACCAGCACCCAAATGTCATTTTGTCCTAGGACTCCCAAGTAGGAGTCTCGAAATTCTCACATTTGGGATTCCTACAACTTTGGGGCCTATAACTTTGTGCGAAGATCTCCAATTGAGATGAGATCTAAAGAAAAGTTGTAGCCCATGTCGAGAGCTTTCCAATGGTATGTGGCACGCCACTATCATGTAAGGAAATTGCGGCGATTTTAGACTTTTAATGGTTGGGAGTCAAATTGCCAATTTGACTCTTGGCCCTTCTTTTAGCCATAACTTGTGATTTAAGTGTCCAAATGGGTCATGCAAGCCCATTTTAGACATCTACGTTCCAAGAGCTTTCCAAGGATATAATGAATTCCTCGATCTAATGTTTTAAAATCTTTTTGTTATGGAATCATTACAAGTTGCATGTTCACTTTTCACACATATTCGAATTGCATCATGGGTTGAAAGTATGTTGTGCATGTCCATGCAAAATTTTGGATGGTTGGGTTTCGTTGGGTGTCACATTCAAATCAAAACACACAAGCTTGCATAAAGTTTTATCACGAGGTTTTAAAACGTTGGTTTTCTCTTGAAACCAAAGGTTTGAAGGGTTGTCCCATCCATTAGTTAATGTGGAGGCTAACCATGATAGTGGCATGACATTATATGCACCAAGTTGCGGTTCATAAAAAACAAGGTCATGGCACGGCTTGTGGTGCTAAGTGTTGACAAAACTAGTCAGATTCCACACACCGATGTGATCTCACTTACCTTTGAAGGGGATGATGGTGACAATGTTTGGCAAGTGTGAAACCAACACCATCATGGCATTATTTACAAGATTCGTGCCCCTTTCAATGAATATGCAAGTTGCACTTGTGAATGGGCATTGTGAGGCAACTTTTGCAAGCATTAAGTTGTTATTCTCTTGACTTGTACCAACCTTACAACAAAGAATATCATTGAGTATTGTGTGGCATGTATTATGGAATTCATTGTGGTGGTTTGAAGTGCATGTTTGCTAATTTGGCATAGTTACAATTGGATGATGGTGCGTTCGATGATGAAGATTGTAATCAAGATCCAGTTGATGAAGTTGGCATTGTTGATATTGGGGGGCTTACGGTCATGGATGAAAATAGTTGTTTTGACAATGTCAATGTGTTGGAAGGTTCATCCACACCTATGGATCGAGCCCTAGCCCACGTATATGAAACAATGGCCAAGTTCACCATGGAGTGTATTGTGGGCACAAGCATTGAATTGTGTGACCATGCAACATCATTTATTTGAAAAGATGCATAAAACATTCACCACCTTCATTTGGTTTGAGTCAACAAATCCATTCACCCAAGAATGGTATTTTGCCAAGTGGATGATGGCTTTGAGAATTCCATCAACCAAATGAAGGATTGGCACAAAACAATGATAGAGCACTTAAATACCCATAAAAAGAGGATTAGGGAATAAAGAAAGGTTTGTCATTGTACCCATATTCAGACTTAATATATGTGTGATTCAATTTTCATTTATAATTAACCTTTAACACCTTTCATCAAGTCAAATTGAATTATGCATAATTTGCATTGGAAAAAAAACTCCAACACATGCATTAGAATAATATCCAAATGATTAGGTATGTGTTAATGAACAATTGTTAATTACAACTAGATGCAATCAATATAAAAATCTAAAACTCCAAGTAATGCACAAAACATGTTTTGGGGCCAATTACATATCTTTTTACACCAAGTGGGGTATTGCATAAACTTATTCAAACCTACAAGTAAAACCACATGGGTTGAATCATTTATGCCTAGTCATTAGAAGGATATTATTCATGTGTAGAAAGTTTCAATTATTTTGTAATACCCCATTGGGGGTATCCCAAAATGTCATACATATTGATTCAAGTAAACAAGGGTAAGGCAAAGTTGGACACATTGATGGTAAAAGGTTATGGAAAAGCTTGAATAAAGTTATAGAGATTAAAGGTAAGATTTATTGCTAAATGTTAGATTTTAGGTTTTGTGGAAAATAAAAATAAATAGAAGTTCATTCATAACATTTCTTCAATGATGTACATATTTATGTTTTTTCCTTCTAAAAGACGTAAACTCAATTCAATAATACAAAAACTTAAAGTTCCTCATTTAATAAGATTTAAATGACCTTCCTCAAAAAAATAAAAAATAAAAATGATGTTTAACTTTTTTTAATTATTCTCATAAATTTTTTTAAATGATATCTCTTCCACATATTAATCCTATGTATGAATGAAATTTTGTTTTATTGTTTTATGACATCTAAATTAAAAATTTCTACCTAAAATAGATCGTGACCAATATTTACACCTAAAATAGGATAAAAACTCATATATATATATATATATATATATATATATATATATATATATATATATATATATATGAAGTTAAATGTAAATTTAATATAATGTCTTTCCATTGTTATATATAGTGCAAATTTTTAATAATTTTTTATTTATTAAATTAAAAAATATCCAAAAGATAACTTACTAACATTGTGTGTTTAATTAATGCATGTAATTGAATATTTGTTTTATGAAAATTGAAATTTAGGGAATAATATATCAGAAAATTCCAATATTGATCACTAATTTTGTCACACTTCAATTTGTATTCCCTTTTATATTAAAATATTATTTTCTTCATATTTTATTACTTAAAACATATTTGAAATTTATCTGAATAAATGAATGGTGCATAATCTATCAATTTTTAGTTTAAAAATATTTTAATTGGAATAATGACATAATTAATTAATTAATTAATATATGAAATTATATATATCATTTCTAAAGATATAATATTTGCCTAATTATTTTTACTTTGTTGAATTTTAGTTAAACATTAAATATAGTTTAAAGATGTTTTCAACATCATAAAGGACAATAATTCATTAATGGACTAATGCAATTTGGTTAATATATGTAAATGAAGGTATTGCAAAATTAACCACATTGATGGTATAAGGTTACTTAAGCAAAATTTATAAGTGTAACTGTAATATTCTCATTGTGTTTTGATAATGTCATCAACCATGAAATAAATTGAATGTTTTTTGTTCATACTTATTCCATGTTCAATATATCATGCCATGTCCATATTATAACAAGTAAACAAGTGTATTACAAAATTGGTCACATTGATGGTATTGAGCAAAGTGTTGAAATGTAAATGCAATATGCTTGTCTTATTTTGATAAGTCCATTGACCATGAGACATAAGAATAATTTTTTAAAAATCTCAACTAATTTTTTAAAAATTCAAGCCACATGGTATTTGTGCTTATGTTGTAATAGGCCAAGTTCAATTGTTCGTGCTATGCAAAGATGTTGCCATTACATATGCACAAGAAGCCTTGAGATGAGCCAAGTTCAAATTCCTAAGCCACCAAATATCATTGTGAGTAGAAAATGGTGAAGACCCACCCACCCACATATCCAATACTCCACTCCATTTTGGGAGCAACCATCATCTTTCCTTAGGTTTTTTGCATCCCTTGGGATTTTAAAATTTTGATCATTTAAATCGTTTTAGGCATGCATGCAACACATAGTTTATTTCAAGCGACTAGTTGGCCCATGAATCCCTTTGAAAAGCTTTTTGGGAAAAGCTTATCCTCATCATTGATCATGGAGGGGACTAACCATATGAGGAAAAACTTTCATAATATTTGACAACAAAATTTTGGATGTTGTGATAGGGCTTCATGGCTCACCTGGCCTTCCAATTTTTGATTTTCGCCCACCCTCTCGATTAGCCCCAGATTCATGACTCCCATGCCAATTACTAATTTGCCCCAAAATTTTTATTCTTGCCTTATTCTTGATCCCCCCTCTCAATTCATGCACAAATTTTCGTTCGCATTTTCAGGACCTTCAACTTCCATGTAGACTCCTTGCACCCTTGGGACCCTTGATTCCTAGTTTGCACATGCTTCCTAAGTCCCACGTGGACTCTTGGTTCATAAGTGCCTCTTAACTCTCACACATATTTTCACTCGCACTCCCATGACCTTCAATTCCTGCATGGACTTTCACTTGCATTTTTAGAACTTTTCACTACCACATGGGCTCCCTTTCGTACTGTCGAGACCTTCGATTCTTATGTGGACTCTCACCCCCACTCTTGAAACCTTCAACTTCTAGCTTGTGTGTGCCTTTTGACTTTTGCAAAAATTCTTGGTTCATGTGTGCCTTTTGACTCCCACTTGGACTCCCACTTCCATTCCTAGGACCTTCAACTCCCAACTTACATGTGCCTCCTGATTTCACATGGACTCTTGGCTCGTGCGTGCCTCTCGACTTCACATGGACTCCTAACTTGCATGTGCCTTTTGATTCCCATGCAAACTCTTGTTCAAACTCTCGTGACCCTCAACTCCCAAGCGGACTTTCCCTTGCATTGCCAAGACCTTTGATTCCTACCTCGATTCGGTGCGTCATGTTGGTTTAGACAACATAACGTAGGTGGTGGTGTACTTATGAACGCTAAGCCCTTCTTTATAGTGCAAGCTTTTTCATAATTAAATGTGCTTTCTTTGAAAGTTCAAACTAAGCTCTAGTTTTCAAAATGTTTTCTTTGTGGTTTTTGTGATTTGTTATGTATTCTTTGTGAGCATGAAGACTAAATGACCTACTCTTGATTATAGTAAGTGTTTTTGTTTCCTGCTTTAGACAAGGACGTTGGATATTAAGATGAACATTTTTTAGAAGTGTGGATGCAAGCATAGACATAGGACGAATTACCAGCTACAACAAAAGTTCATAGCCAAGCTTGTCCGATTAACAAAAATGTTGACACTAACCAAGGTAAACAACATAACTTGGCATAAGTAATAGGCTAGTTAGTTAAATGTTACATAAATTATTCATTTCAATACATATATTGTTTTAATATATTTTTTATTTTAAAAATATATTTATTAAACCTTTATATTAAATGTAATTTTAATATATATAAACCCAATGTTATGTATGGTGTAATTTGTTTAAGGTGTTTTTTATTTTCAAATATAATTAAAATTTCCCAAAAACAAGTTATTAACATTATATATTTTATTAATGCATGTAATTGAATATTAATTATGTGTAAATTATGTTTGTGATTCATTTAATTTTTGTTTGAATATTTGGCTTCAATAATGACCCAATTTTCTTTTTTTTAAAACAAAAAAAAATGTTCAACAAAAACCATGACCTCTTTCAATCAGGGTTTAGGGTTTAGGAATAAAAATTTTAATTGAAATTTAAAACATAAATACCTAATATTATGTACGTATGGTTAGTGTAATTTTTTAATTCTATGTAAAATATATTTTACAATAAATGAAATAATGAAATACTTCATTTCTTAATGTGTGAAATTTTTATTAAATATATAATATATTAATAAAAATATGTTAAATTTTTTAAGTAAACATGAAATACAGTGGAAAGACATTTTCAAACTCATATATGGACCAATGCAAATTTGTTGGTATATGTAGATGAAGGTATTGCAATATTAATTGGCCACATTGATGGTATAAAGTTTAATTCAACAAAATTTTAATGTGTGATTGCAATACCCTCATATTAATGATAGTTTCATTACCTTTTACCAATAATGTGACTAACTTGACAATACCCTCATTTGTTCCATGGTTTAAGATATTGTCACAATATGGTGCAAGTATTGTATTGTTTTAAATTTTGTTAGGGTTGTGCAATACCCTTCCAAGTTTCAAGGTGAATACAAATATCCCAATATGATGCAAGTATTGCATTTAAATTTCCTAACTTTGTTCAAGTGGACCTTGGAACATCAATGTGAAGAACTTTGCAATACCTTCATTTTCTTGAATCAATATGTTTGGCATCATATAGTGAACATGGAATAAGAATTTTAGAAAAAAATTCTTTTGTTTCATGGTTTACGATATTATTACAAAATGATGTGGGTATTGTTTGTTTTTTAGGTTTTGCTAGGGCTATGCAATACCCTTTGAAATTCCAAAAGATATGTTATGGAGCCCAAAGGTTTTATGGGATACCCTAAAAAGGGTAGTGCATGTGAATTGAGTAGTTCTAGGCATGAGTTGTACCCCTCTAATAGCCTGAACCAAAATAATTGAACCCATGGTGTTTGTAAATTACCCCAAATAAAATATTATTTTGCTTACAGGTTTTGGTATGGCTATGCAATACCCCTCCAAGAATCTTTAAATATGTTATGGAGCCAAAAGATTTATAATATACCTTAAAATGAGTATTGAGTAATTGTGGGCACAAACAATAGCCCTCTAATAGCCTAGACCAAAATGATTCAATCCATGGTGTTTACATAGTACCTTCATGAAGATATTGCTTTCTTTTTAGGTTTTAACTTCTTTTTTTTGGGGTAAAGAAAGGTTCTTTGGTTTTGGGGTGCAAGGCTAGAATTATGTTTTTGATAATTTCATCAAACATACATATAAGAATATGTGAGAATGTATTTTTAACTGTTAACACAAGATGATGTAAAATGAAAGTAAAATGTTTTAAATAAAAAAACATGGGTGACATGTGTTACAAAAATGTGCAAAAAATGACCAAGTCCAAAACAAGTCCACCTTAAAATGGGGAACATGTCATAATGGTAAATAATGGTTTTCTCAAAGATAAATTGTTATTTAAAATTTTGAAGACCAAAACAACACCTTAATCAAAATTCGTATAAACTATTGGAGGAGGATGGGATCCCATTGGTCTTGCAATTTATATGCAACCCATGAAAAGGCACCATATTCACTCAATCAGGTCCCAAATGTTTTGTCTTTTGAGGTGAAAGGCGGGTTAAGGGGGGGGGAGATTTTCATTTTTCACTTTGTTCCCAATGTGTCCTAACTATGTTCCCAATCAATTCTCATTAAGTTTCCAATATCTTCCCCAAGTTCCCAATGTGTTCCCCAAAACATTCCCAATAGCACCAGACTTTTATTGCATATGCTTTGGCAAATGTTGTCCTCCTTCCAACTGTATAGGTGGGCCAAAAGGGAGGAACTCCATACTTTAAAATTAAAACCTCTTATTTTGGGGAGCCTCCATAGTTTCAATTTTTTTATGGTGAAGGGTCAATTAAATTGGCTCATTGCAAGGAAAACAAAGAGAGTGCACTTACGAGTCACCCCATACTAATTAGAAATCACACTGTGTACCCCAATCGGAGCAACTTCCTGGGCAAACTTGAGCCACATGTCAAAATATAGTTGGGTGGTCCAATGGAAACACGTCTGAAGCCAGTGCCCCAAAAATGCAACTCCCCTACTGAACACCCTTCCTTCCACATTTTAAGCTACAATTTCCTGCAGCATGGTAAACATTCACATAAGGCAATTAACAAAAAAACTGGTATGATCTTATGATAATGTAAAAGCCAAACTTGAACAGGACAACGTTTTTTTTGTGGTGGCGAGTAAATGGCGAAATACTTTTTCAAATAAAATCTGCTGAATATGTCCTTTTTTCATAGCCAAACCAATGTGGCAACATCACAAAATTGGAAAAAAAAACACTGGGACAGGGTCTTCATTTTTAGGACTATTCTTTTTCCAAGGGCTGTTTCAAGAATTCAGAGCCATATCAACACTACAACTTGGGAGGTACCTGGTTCACTAATTAATGCAAATCTTGCATACCCCAAATAGAGCGACTCTTTGGCTAACTGGCACCAATATCAAAATAAATGTTGATGGTCGAATGAAAAGTACTCTGAAGCCATTGCCCAGGAACACACCTCCCCTAATGAACCTCCTTGCTTCTGCATTATCTATGATCAATAGTTTCCATGTTGACATAAATAATTAAATAAATAATGAGAATAGAACAGACAAACCTCAATAGGATCTTCATATTTATGCATATATATGTTTTTTTCTTTTTTTCAGGGGGCTCTTTCAAGAATTCAAGGACATAACAACACTACAAAGTTCCACAGTTAGTACTGTAGTTAGACTTGGGCCCTAATGCAAATCCCAAGAGTCCATTTTATACTGAGATTCAGTAAAATTTCTTTACTTTACAGATACCACCACTAAAAGAGGGTTGGGGGGGTGAAAGGAGGCCCAATGACAAGGTGAAGACAGGATGACTTTACCGATATATCTCTAATATGCCAAAATGTTCCACCACCAACTGTGTCATGCAAATGTTGAAAATTGAGCTCATGTGCTCTGTTACATAGACTTCAACAATGAAGTGAAGAATAACCACTTCGATATTAACACAAATCTCCCTGGGCTGAGAAGTTCTAGTCATAGGAAAGTACCAATTTTCCAGCGCTCGTGCGACTGATTCCTGGGCCCTACTGTAAAGAAGGTCAAATATTTCAAAATGTTGCAGCACCAACTGTGTCATACAAAAGTTGAAAATTAACTTCATGTGCTACATACATAGATTTCAACAACCATGTGAAGAATAACTTAATGGCAAATCCATTCTCACCTGCAGAGCACGATTCACAAACAGGGATCAGCAATGTGTTGACTAAGGTTCTCTTTCCATTAGCTTTTTGCAATCAGAGCACCAATGGAAAGCCATTAACATAGGACATTCTTTCTTGCTCCATTAACAATACGCACCATTAGCGCCACTCCTTTGATATGTAGTTAAAACTCACGATAGTAACTTTGGGAACAAATTCCCATGAAAAGAAAACAGATGTCACTTTGTGATGAGCCATAGTTTGATTCAGAACTGTGAGAGCTAGTGCGTTTCCATTTGGTCAATACTTGACAGCCAGTATTGACTGTATTGACCAAATGCTGCAATAAGTGAATAAATAATAATCTCTCAAACCAAGTTGGTGCAAGTTGTCAACCTCAACATCATAGACTGTGTGACATATACTTGCTTTCACTTACACTCAATATGAGCTTATATATCTTGGACTCTTAGAATTTTTTTGGTGCATGCTTCACAACTAGATTGGTGAGAAGAAGTTCATTGCAAGTTGCTAGCTCTCAATGATTTTATTTTTGGCAGCTTAGTTTTTGTAAAACTCAATCAAGACTTTGGTCATGGTCAGGGGCAAAATGGGAGGAGGTTTAGGAGTGTCCTCATGGCTACTTATAGCAACCACAGTATTAGTGGTTTTGCAATTTTTTTCTATGGCAGGTGTATTTGGTGCTCAAATGTCACACCAACTCCATGGAAATTGTTTAAAGGTACTCAATATAACCATGACTTGTTGGGGGTCAACTTAATTGTGTGGTATTTGTCATATTGTGTTTCAACGAGGTTTTTATTTTCAACTAACACTAAGACTTGCTTCTCTAAATGACTCCAAGATGTCTTCAAATGGTGTCAATATGGCAATAAAAAGTTAGTTTGAAATTTATGAATGAAGAATATCTTCAAACAACTTGATACAAGTTCCAATGAATTAGTAATGATTTTTTTTCGTTAAGGTAGGAAGTGAAAATCATCATATCCCCATTTTCATTTTAATGGGAGGAAACTCCACAATTTGTGTAGCTCATCCTAGCCACACCCACCCTTGCATCTCACCTCAATCAATTGTTTTATTGAGCAATAAGCTTGATTAAAATTTGTATCCATTATTCCTTGCATGTGACCTTTTTGTATAATGTTTGTAGATGAAATATTTAGAAGTGATTGGGCCAAACAAGTCTCACAAGACCATTGTATGAACTTTGAATTGTGGCAGGACCAAAATGACCTCTTTGAATGCTTGGTTGTCCCATCACGTAAATTACAACAATTGCCAACACCACCAGTTCCAACGAATAGCCCTCCACATGCAAGACTAGGCCCCCAAGGCCCGCCTTAATAACTAATATAGCATTTAAAGTCCTTATGTGTGATTATCTAATATGGATAATAGTATGGATTTTTTTCTTTTTGGTGAAATTTCATTATTAATAAATTTAACTAGTTGTGGAACCCATAGAAAATCATACAATAGTGCAAATGAAAAAAAAGGCTCTTACTTGACATAATTATGCATCCAAACAAGAATAATGAATTAGTACTTTAAATAATATGAATTATTATTACTAGAAATTTCAAGTTTGACACCACATGATAATTTTGACACACATGTGGAAATATTGTGAAAATAGGATTATTCAACCCCAATAGTTGAAATATGGTGTTGCTAGCATTCATATTGTTGGATTACTTTGTGTTTGTTACATGTTTGTCAATGTTGTATACAAACATAACAAACCAAATAAATCAAATGCGATAAAACATAATTGTGACACAACAAAATGTAGATAAAAAGGAGAAATTTTCAATATGTGATAAAGTATGGCATGAAACATGTATATCACTTGGTTGTCGGTCTTGGCAATGAAATAGTCCTTGATAGCCAACAAAAAATCTCTAGACAAATGATATAGCCATACTTGCTTGTGTAGGTGCTACACTTGTATTTTTTATTCAATAGGGTTGTTTATGAAGGATTTATCCATAAAAAATACCACAATGATTTGAATAATGGAAGATGTTTTGGGCACTTAATTTCCAAAGTTTTATTCAAAGGACAATGAATCATGATAAACATAAATCCATCATGTCCATGACATCATTTTGGCAATGGTTGCTCATGGTCACACCAACCTTTTCAAGAGTACCAAATTTCTATCATGAACTTATTTTCATAGCAATGTTACATTTTTTAATGAAACAATGTGCCATTTATATCTATAGAATAATCCAATGCATATTTTTGCAAAATCATGTTGGGTTGCATAGAAACATATGAACATTAACTTCAACCTTTATGTAATGGACAAACAATCTTTTTGTAAAAAAGTCACATAAGAATGAAATAGGGATATTTATGGTCAAGGATGATAAGACCTTTTTTTTTTTGTGGATCAATGTAAATGAAGGATAAAATAACTCATCAAGAATAGATGTCATATACAACTTGTATTAACTTGCACTTCAATAGGTGGAACCTTCCTTATGAAGATCATTTTCTTTTGCACAAAACACTAAGTGGTGACATAGAATCATATGTTAGTTGATGATGTTGTTCATGCTAACAAGTTCACATCCTAGATTTCTACCTCACATCATCTAATATAACATTTTTTTCCATCCAAGTAATACCATTGTAATCACTAGTAAAAAGACCCCAATTTTTTAACCAAAAGTTTTTGATTACACAACATTTGCAACTATGTTGCAACTAGGATTTTTTTAAATTTAAAATAAAATTATGAAAATTACCAATTAAGTTGACTCATCTACTCCATTAGTATACAATTGAAAACATTTCTCAACTAGGTGGTCATTTGTTGAATATACTTAACGTCAACAATGTTTTCAAGCTGAACGCCCAACTATGTTGGTAAATAATGTGAAAGATGTTTCAATTAAGGGGCCATTTTCATAGTATTCCTTGGCATCTAAGGTTCTCTAGTTGGCATAGAATCAAAACATTGACTAATGTTCAACTATTACGGTGACACTATCAACACACATGTATATGTGGATGATAAAATGCACTAAAGATGGATGAAATGCAATCTTGTTTGAAACTTTGTTGCAATTATCTCTCTCAACTAAGCTAAACAACTAGTAGGCAACTTCAAGTTTATACATATAATTTTTTGATATTTATTTAAAATTATGATAAAACTAAATTACATGTAAACTTTACTTGTATAAATGAAGGTTTTTTTTGTGCAAATAAATATTAAATTTTAATTTCAAAATAATTTTTAAAAAAAATTTGAAAATTATATGAATATAACAATGTTTATGTTCAATACATGTAGCTTATTATTTTATGTAAATCATTATAACATATCAAATAATGATACATAATAAATAATATTATGAAACTCTAATGTTTATTCATTTATATACACATGATGAATTGATATTTTCTTAAAATTATGATAAAAACTCATGCACCATGAATCATTGGCCCAAATGTGAATGCATTTAATTGGATTTTCCCTCCAAACCCCTTTTTGCAATTTGTTTAAATCTCCAACAACAATACCCACTAAAAAATCAGCAATATTGTTCACATCTTAAGTATCAAAATTATAAAATCAACTTTATTAAATCAGACGTGGTGAGGGTTTTTCAACAATACCAAGAACACCCCCAAATTCCAATGTAGTTTTCAATCTTGGTTTTATTCATTTCCAATAAAAAAGTGGTGTACTTGGTGTTGTTATTAAAGTAGTTGCGAAATCAAATTTAATGAAATTTATTTCGTAAATTTTTAGATTTGAAGTGTGGAGGATATTGAATTTTGAATGAATTTTATTGTTGTAAATTCAAGTAGATTGGAATGATTAGTACAAATATTTAGTAAATTATCATTTTCTCATAAATGATTACTTAAATTATTATATTTTAAATTATTTTTATTTTTATTTTTCTTATTTAAATTAGTTGATAATAATTATAACAAGTTAGATAATAAAACCAATAATATAGTTAAATAACTAGCCTCGCATAATTATTAGCTATAATAGTATTATTAAAGTTGTTGTTGTAATTATAACAAAATATTAATTATCAATGTATTATTATTATTATTATTATTATTATTTTAATTATAGTATTATTTATTGATTTTTCTAAATATTTGAATTGATTATTTTTTTTATGAAATGTTAATAAGAAATTATAAGAAATTAATCATTTAAAAATATTTTATTTTAAAGATTTATTTATTTATTTCACATCTAGTTATAATTATTTGTTGATTTTTTTCATTGTCATATTATTTAGTAATTGATAATAATATGTTCAATTATGTAATTATAAAATTAAAAATGGTTGATTAATAATTACTACAAATAATCAACATAGTTAACCAAGGCTAAATTAGGTATAATTGGTTTAGGTCTAGGCCTAACTAAGTTTAAGCTAGGTTGTAATTTAGTTCCACTCAATTACAACTAGATTACAATTTAAATATAAGCCCATATCTTTTGGCTTTCAATCCAAGAATCCAGACTATATAATGGAGTGCACTAAAATTGTTGGATAAACACAATAAACAGCCAATAAAAGAGGCTCAACCTTAAAGGTGAAACCAAATAAAATAAGATGTCATTTGTTAAATGCCACATGGCTTAGGTCTGGGCCTAATGTAGGTGTTGAGGTCTAAATTTAACTTATGCTTAGGCTAGGTGGCCCATGTTTAAACACCACATGGCCTAACTTACAAATGTGGATGTGTCGTGTGTCATTTAAACTATTTGTGAACCCAAACTTTGTAAACAGGCCATGCGTCATTTAATTATTTGTGGACACCAAACTTTGTGAACATGCCATGTGTCATTTAACTATTCATTAACCTTAAACTTTGTGAATGTGCCATATGTCAACATTGTGGGTGTGCCACATGTCACCAAACCATTGGGCATAATTTCAACTTACATAGTTGCAACATAGTCAAAAC
>Ga0209208_10004468_pt1 | contig 19796 bp, 9 predicted proteins | sample S1TSphfallax_3_FD_187694 | JGI IMG/M metagenome (GOLD analysis project Ga0209208, IMG submission 187694) | Host-associated microbial communities from peat moss isolated from Minnesota, USA - S1T2_Fd - Sphagnum fallax MG (SPAdes) (version 2) | ecosystem: Host-associated > Plants > Peat moss >...
TAGGGAGTCTTAATGTTTGACTATTCAAAACCTCAAAAAAAAAAGAAAAGTAATTGATTTTAGCATTTTTATTTATTTTTAATTTCACTTTTCTTGGCTATATATATATTTTAGCCAAGGAACCAAAAAGTCTGTGATCATATTATCCAAAGTGGTGATCATCCATATAGGAAGATTTAGACAAATTTTGGCTATATGCTAAATATGAAAAGATAAAAAAGAAAAACAATTGTTTCTATCTATGTTTTTGGCTACCTACTTGAACCATTTATAAAAAAATTTGGAAAAAAAAATTCTGAAAATTTTGCTCGAATTTCTGGCTATTGGAAGATCTTAAAAAAAAAGCACTTGAGTTTAGCAACTTTTAATTTTTTTGCTTTCACTTTTTCATTCTATATATATAGCCAGCCAGCCACAAAAAAAATAAAAATGCTGTTCAGATGTAGCCAAAGTGAAAATATCATCCATAGAAAGATTTAGCCAAATTTGACCACAAGGTAAATATGAAAAAAAAAAAATGGAAAATTCCACTAGACTTTTTGGCTACGTACTTGAACCATGTATAGACATCTGAATATTTTTATTTAAAAAAATGGTAGAATTATGGCTATTGAAGATTTAGCACTCCCAAATTTTAGCAGCTTCAAATTTGTAATTTCTCTTTTTGCAATATAAATATACATATAAATATAGAAATATAGAAATATTAAAAATATTAAAAAAAAACAATAGGCAGAAAAAAAGAAAAGAAAGGTTGGTTCAAGTCAGTCTTTGAATCCTGATTGAGAGCTCTCAGAGAAGAAGAAGAAGAAGGAGAAGAAGAAGAAGGAAGATGAGCAAGTTGTCATAATGAACTACATACCAAAAAGAGACTACCCAAGCAAAGCATTTAAGAAATGATCACTAAGTTTTGATGGCAGGTGCTTTATTAAATACTATTCTGTGAGGAAGAAGAACATCATTTGTTATGTGTGCGTGTACGTGTGTGCATTGGAAAAATTTGGAGAAGATGAGAAGAGATGAGAAGAGAAGAGATGCATTGACCTTTGTGTTGCATTAACTCCCTCGTTGTAAGAGCCGAATGTCGGTTGATGAAAAAGGAGAAGAAAACATGAACACACCCAATGAATGTGAGAAATGATGGATGAGATCATCCATTTTTAGTCATGTCTCTTCCCCCCCCCACCCAGGGTCTTTCTTGGTAATGGGTACTAATTTTCCTCTTTGTTCCACAAAGCCCTCCCCTCCCCCTAAACCCCCCACACCCCCCAAATTTTTTTAATTAATTAATTAGATTATTTATTAAAAAAATTATATATAAAAAAAAAAAGCTGCCCCTAGGGTGGGGGCATCCTCAAAATAAGGACCTTACCATAAGGTGATGATATTTGAGTCTGGTCCCGCATTTTGGGGAATGTCCTTCCTTCCACCCATGGCCTTTCTTTTACCCGTCTTGAAGTACAAGGCGACGGTTATCATCCTAGACCTAAACAATATGTTGATGGGGATGGAGGAGGAGGATGAGGAGGAGGAGGATTTTTATAAACTATTCTTAAGGATCCTTTGTAGAAGGGAAAGGATCTTATACCTATATCCTAAGTGTTAGATCCTTAGCTATTAGAGGTGTAGGATATAGGCGTAAGATGATGCTTCTCACTCTTGAGGACTAGGTTTAAAGTTGGTGTAAGATGTAGGTGGTGAGATTCGTCCCACTTTGAAGGAGTACGGTTAATATCCCTCCTTCATAAGAGTATTGCATATAATGTAGTTTCCAAATATATTAAGTTTTTTGTTTCTTTGAATAGATTACAATTTGGTTTGTAGGTTTATGTTCTTGTGGGCAAATTGCCTGCATGGTAATGTATTCGGTGTAAATCATGAAAGGAAGGATTGTGGCACTTGAAATAATGGTGTAAAATACCTTAAGGGCCATGCCACGATATTTGTGTCAATCTATTTACTTGGGCTTTGTATTACCACACTCTATTAGTGACGATGAAAAAGAATGGAAATTATGTTCTATTCATATGAAAATATTGTATGTCATTGCAAATAACCTAAATCTTATATTGAATTCAAAAAAAGAATTAAATTAATATACATCGAATGGAATTCAAAAACCATTGGAATTTCGGTTTGGTTGAATTTAATTCAAATTCAATTGAAGGTGAAACGGGATGCAAATTGGTGCAAAAAGTATTGAAAATTTCTTTGTCATTTCCATCATTTGTGACCAATGATTTTTTTTTTTTCCTCCCCAATTTTTTGATGTTTTGTCATTGGCTAGCATCCCAAGAAGGAATTAACATTAAATGGAAATAAGATAGGTAGGATAATATATTGTAAATTATAAAATATGTTTTGTAGTTATGCTTGAATACCCAATTTTTACTTCATCTTGTTATATATCGACTTATAAGCATTTTGGGCTTATAAAACAAACAACCAGCCTTCCACATATCCATAATTCAGAGCCTTAAGTGACTATTCTCCTTTACTAATGAGCATAACATATCACTCTTGTCAAACCTTTGTTGTCTCCCAAAGAGATTGTCGTCTATTGTCACCAAATTCACATGCAAAATTGATGGATGGTTTTTCCTCACTTTTATTGTTGGCCTTGGTAGCCTACCAAGGCAAGGATATTGTGTTTAGATTCATTCATTATAGAGTATCGTAGTAGCTTAAGGGATTTTGTTAGGCCCCTAGGTAGTAGTAGTAGGTTTATTTTGATACGAGGATTTTTTTAAAGATGATGATATTTTGGCTTGTGTTTGAAACTTGTGTTGATTAGTTATAGAGTTCTGATATTTGGAAGGATATTTGGGTTTCTTTTTAGAGGATTTTTTTTTGAAGATTATAATTTTTTTTGCATGGTGAAATATTTGAATTTTCATAATTCTTCTTTTGCCTTAAGATTCTTCTTATTCAACAAGTAGCAAGGAGGCTTTTCCTTGAATGATTTCCTTCTGGTGTGTGTGGAAAAGATCTCATTAACTTCCAACACAAGGCACTCATCAGCAAGGGAAAGAGGGTCAGCCGAATAACATGAAAAGAAAAAAAGAATAAAGACAAGGTCAAACGGGCATTGGATCATTATGAATTTGGGAGGAGGACTCAAAATGGTTGTTCCCAAGGTTCCCAAGGTTCCCACCTTTCATCTTTTTCCTTTTAGTGGATTCTCTTCACAATGAAGCTCAATTATTTAATGCCCCTAAAAAAAGAAAAGAAAAATACTGTCATCCAGGAGGAGGAGAAACTTCCTAGTGTATTTGGAGGGCACCTTATATATATATATATATGTGAATATTGCCTATAGAACTTATGGGTGCTTCTACTCCCCTTAAGTGGGCGAAGGATCTTATGTCTTATTACTCCTTAAGAGTGGGAAGGATCTTATGCCTATTTGTGCCTACTTATATAGGTGTAAGATCTCTCTCACTCATAATGATGAATTATTAGGTCTAAGAACCCTCCCCTCTTATGCCATGTGTTACATTCACCTAACTTTAGGTTCATGATAATGTTTGGTTCATGCTTTACAATGGGTAAAGCCCATGGGTCGGGGACATTACCAAAATGCAAGGAGAGAGACTTGGCTTATTTGCCTTGTGCATAGGTGCCTTATTTTGGGGAATGAGTTTGGAAAATTTCTCAAATGCAAACCAGTGGCAAACATGGTAAGATAGATATGTTGCCTTACTCCTCACGAAGCTTAATAAACCCTAAACATTGGGTAAAGGACACTTGAGATCTCTAGGAAGTAACTTTGCCCAATTTACAAGCACACCCATCCCTCGGATTATGCAGTACTCTATCATCAAAGATCTAAAGGACGAAAGTTGTAGTACTTTCCACGCTCTAATTCCATCTTCTTTAGGGGGAAGAGAGGTCCTCCTTGATGATGGCCTTACAATGGTGACCTGAATCTTGATATAAAGGTGCCAGTGTGGTGTGCGTGTCTCTTTCCTCAACTTTGGCCTTGTGGCACATTGGGCAAAAGAAATGACCATACTTTGAATTTTAACAAATGATGGCCCGAAGGGTTTTTAGGGTAGATTGTATGATCCTATTAATTAGCTGAGGATGCATTCCAAGTTCCAAATTTTCCTTTTGCAATGAGCTTCTTTCATTAACCCATCACAAAAAAAAAGTTGTGGAGACTTTTGGAGACTCCCGGATATGAAAGTATTTCCTCCAAACATAGAAATATATACAAGTTGAACCTGACCTATAGAGGCACCCAGAGGACAATGTTGAGCAAAGCATATATGGGTGAAAGTGAGGTGTTATTGGGAACATGTTAAAAGGGCATGGGGCCAAGAATTGTGGGGACATAGTGAAAAATGCATGCCTGACTTTTTGAAGAAAGAAAATTGATAAGACAAAGTTTCAAAAGTGCATTTTCCTTACAAATTCATAGTTGCATCTTCAATAGAGAATCCCAACAATTTTTGTGGAGCCCTTGGGAGCCCTTCCCCCCACGTATCCCGTCCATACACACACACCCACATGTCTTTGCTTGCTCATCAGAAACTTAACATTGTGGAGTCCACAAATCCATCCATACACACACACATCTTTGCTTGCTCACTACAAACGTTAACATCTTTGTGGAACCCACAAATCCATCCATACACACACAACTTGACTTGCTCACTTAGAAACTTAAATGTCTTGTTGTGAAGTTCACAAACTCATACATATCTACATACATACATCTTTGCTTGCTCACTAGATTTGTGGAGCCCACAAATTCATCCATACTTTCACATATCTTTGCTTGCTCATTTGACACCTAACCTTTTCATGGAGTCCACAAACCCATCCATACACACACATCTTTGCTTGCTCATTTAGAAACGTAACATCTTTGTGGAACCCACAAATCCATCCATACACCAAATTTTACTTGCTCACTACAAACTTAAAAGTTTTGTTATGAAGTTCACAAATTCATCCATACATATATACATACATACATACATACATCTTTGCTTGCTCACTAGATTTGTGGAGCCTGCAAATTCATCCATACACACATCTTTGCTTGCTCATTTGACACCTAACATTTTCATGGAGTCCACAAATCCATGCATACACACACATCTTTGCTTGCTCATTAGAAACTCGATGGAATAATAAACCGATCAAAGAGATTATGATGACAAGTTTTTTTTTTCTTCCTCCACGTGTAAGTTATCGTCAAACACTATTGTTAGAAGACATCATCCACCAAGCAAAATATTATATCACAAATCTCCATAGACCCACTCAAAAAGCACACACAAACACACACACACACTCTTTCACTCTCTCCCTCCCTTCTCACACACACACACACACAACACGAACATATGAAAGGTGCGAAGTTGCCAAGCAGTTCGTCGGATGTTGTTGTTAGGTGTCAACATTTGCCCCAATGGAACTCCCTTTCACCAAATCTTTGGTTCCATGTGGCTAAAAACCACATGACTCCTCTCCTCTCCTCTCCTCTCTCCCCCCCCCCTCTCTCCTTTCCCCCTCTTTCCTGGGAAGTCATCAGTCCTTGTTGGCAAAGTAGGAAGAAAAAGGTGTGTACTGACACAAGTATTGTAAAGAACCCAAAAAGATGTGGTACTTTTCCACTTACATGTCTAGTTTTTTTTTCAAAATAAAATAAAATAAATTATAATAAATTATTTAAATTTAAAATTATTTTTTTTTAAAAAAAAATTTATTAATTATTTTTATAACAAATTATTATGAATCTTCTTGGTACTTAAAACACCACACCCACACCACATCTTCTCTTCTTCTTTGCCACCTCTAACAATAAAACCTAACCTCCTCGTCCTCCTCCGGCTACATGTTGCCTTCCCATGTCTACAACACCAATGACGACGACAACAACAACAACAAGGTCATCAACTACCATGCTCAATATATATGTGATATTGTTTGTTTGTTTGTTTGTATGTTTGTTGGGTGTGGTGGCAATGGTGGTGTGATTTTTATATCTTTAGAAAATCCATTCTTTGGATATTGTTGAGATAATTTATAAAAAGACTCATTGTTTGAATATATATATATATATATATATATATATGAGATCATTGTAAATTTTTTTTACCCATCCTTAGGACAAAATGGGTACGTCCGTGCAACAATATTCTAAGGAAGTGGGCATTTAAAAATAAATAAAAAAATCTCACAACTTTTTTTTTTTTTTGGGTCGATTATTTTATGCCACTTGACTTTCCTCTTTGAGGGAAAAGGGTGGAGAGGGGCAGGGGGGAGAAGCGGAAGGAGGGAGGGGGGAAGGGGTAAAAATTCTTTTTTGGGGTTCTTCATATCTTGAAGACACAACACAACATCACAACAACACAATTCTTTTTTTGCATCTTGGGAAGATGAATGGATACAGATATGAGTAAAAAAAGACCCACCAAACAAAGTAAAAAAATTCAATGGATGAATGATGAGTGAATGAATGAATGAAAAAAAAGATTTTATTTTAAAAAGATTTTATTTTTAAAAAAAAATTATTCCGGGGGCTTGAGTATGGCTAATTTACACTTGGGAATGAAAATAGTTGGATGATAAGTAAGTAATCATGCAGTTTTGAGTTGGGGTACAAGTAAAAACTAAGAGAGGTGGCAATCAATCCCTTAGCAACCAAGCTACTACAACAACAACAACACCAACAACAACAACTGCTACTTCAACATAACTTGTGACAATAAGAGACCACTGCAACTTAACTTAGTTGTTTGTGAACAATGGGTTTTGGTAATGCATATACCAAAACTTATTTAGCTTTGGAGGCAAAAAAGTCACAGACAACTACAAGTTGTTGTCAACACCATGGCTCTACTTAACCCTTTGTGAAATTCAATAGAAAAACATTTGTTTATTGCTCCTAATTGGGACTTGCATGGCTTCTAAAATTAGATGATGGATGTGGACAATGCAACACACAAGGTTTTCTGGGGTAGGTGTCAATATATCAAGAAAATGTTTTTTTTTTAAAAGAAAAGGGTATTATTAGGCTTTAAATTGGATTAATTCTATTTTTATTTAATTTTATTAATTCTACTTTTTATATTATATATATTTTTATTTTTAATATTGTTTTGGGGGATGGGTTTTGGGGTGAAGTGTAGAGTGCGGGTTTTGGGTTGTGGTGCTTTCGCCTTCTTTTGTATCATGAGGAAACCCATCACCACCACCACCACCACCATCAACATCAATTTCTTGCAACCCATTTAACTATGGTTTCGACTAGAGTAGATAGATGGGAGGAATAAAGGTAATTTATCCAATGCAATTGAGTTACTTAGTTGCTTGAATTCTTGGAAATAATATAAAGTATTTGGGAGTCTTAAGACCATCAAAGTGAAGGAAAAAAACAAAGGGAGGAAAAAAAACGAAAAAAAAAGAAAAAAAAAAGAAAACCCCCCTCCATGAGATTTTTTTAAGAAAAAATTTTATAGAAAAATCACCTCTCATGCTTCCACCATGTTACCTATCTGGGTGGTCCAACGACACCCGGAAATGAGGATGTGAGGGGGGGTGTGAGGATGGGGAATGTAATAATTTGTTGTTACCAAGTGCCTAGCTTATATATTTCCTCTATATTTTTTTGGGGGGGGATTATATAATTCATATTATAATTTATATTTCTCTTCGTATAATTTATTGGGAGGAGGAAACCCAAAAATAAGCAAAGATGGCCCAAATAAAATTGAAAAAAGAAAAGAAAAAAGGAGTGGTATCCCAAAAGAAAAGGGGCAGCAAAAAAAGAAATTAAAAAAAGAAAAGAAAAGCAGAAAACATAAGACAAGCTTGGCAAGAAAATCCAAAAGAAAGAGACCCAACAGGAGGGACAAAAATAAAGAAAAGAAAATAAAAGAAAAGAAAAGAAAAAAACCGAAGCGCCAGGAGACACTCCTGTTTTGGCCACAAAAAAAATGTCAGCAACTGGGGCAGAAACACGGGCAGACGTTAAAAAAGTTAATGTGAACAACAGGAGTGGAAGTTTGGGCAGTCGGTTAGAAAGAAAATATATCAGCAACTGGGGGTTGGAAAAAAAAAACGGGCAGCCGGTTAGAAAGTTGATATGAACAACTGGGGGACGGAATTAAGCGCGGGCAGCCGTTTAGAATGTGAATGTGAGCGCATGGGGGGCGGACTGACTCTTGGGCAGCCGCAACTGGCGCGGAATCTTGGGCAGTGGGTTACAAAGTTGGGACCGGGCAGAAGAGGCGGGCAGGAGGGTGGGGTAGCCACGCGCGGAGGATCCCCGTTGTTGCACTGTCTTTCGCAGACTGTGTTGTTGTTTCCTTTTGCCGCTGGTGGGCTACTGGTCTTGCCGTCGCACGCACGCGCATCATCGCTTGCCGTCGCACTGCGTTGGAGGAGAGCAGGGCTTGTTGTTGCCTCTTCTCGTCTTCTCGTCTCGTCCTTGTCTCGTGTCGTGTCGTGTCGTGTCGCATCGCATCGCAGTGGGAACAAAAAAAACACCCGTCATAGCTTTGTATAGATCGAGGCTCTTCTTGTGAGCTTTTGGTTGCTTTTGGTCAGCCAGCGACCGAAAGAAGAAGAAGAAAAAGAAGAAGAGGAGCAAGGGTGCTGCTGCTGCTGCTGCTCGCCAGGAGTTTTTTGTGGCGGAGTTTAGACGGAAACCATTCTTGTCAAGGTCGGGAGCTGGGTTTGAGGTAGGACAGAGCTGGGGGGAGGCCCTTTGTCGGCTGCAGGAAAAACGATTGAAGGATGTCCAAAGAAGTCGTGGCCGGAGTTACGATGGTCTCATACTTTAGGGGAGCGGAGAAGGGAAATTGACGAGGCGTTAGAGAAAGAGAGAGAGAGAGAGAGAGAGAAGTAGAAAGGAGATTAGCTCCAGCAGGGGTAGTGAAGGGGAAGTTGGATTTGGGTTTTGTGAGAGGGAAACGGAGGTGCAGCATCGTGAGAAGCTCCAATTGCGTTTTGGGTTTCAGATCTTTGGCTCAGCAGCAGCAGAGGATGGGGAGAGTGCGAGGGAAGAAGACTCGGGAAAGGACAGAGTAGAATCAAGAAGCTGGAAAGCTCGGCTTCTTCTCCCCCCTCCCACCTCCCACTGACCACTTCTTGTTACATGCTTCTTTGGTCAGGTGATGAGCTGTAGAGAGCTCGAGGCCCGGCGTGGTGGTGTAGCACAAGATCCTCTTAGCGCGTGCTGGAGTTTATGGTGGCGTAGTGGGAATTTGGGCGTGAAGCTGCTGATGCGACGTAGACTGGATCTGTTGTTGTTGTTGTTGTGTATTCGAAGCTTTTGGCAATTGCCCGCAATTTGTGGGTGACAGACATTGTGTGTGATCGGGGGAGTTGTGGTTGCTCGCTCGCTGGTTGGCTGCTCCTTCTTGCTCCGGTTGCTGCAGAGCTTTATGGAAAACTTGGTTGTTGTTGTAGCACAACAGACAGAAATAACTTCGCGATTGTCATTTTTGCAAGTAGATTTTGGGATACCAAACCAGCAGTTGTTACAGGTTTGAGCTCCGTCCGTAGTAGCCCGGGTTCATCAAGATGGAAGCGGCTGCTCAGGATCTTCTTGCAGCAGCTATGGATGTGGATGGGGTTGTGGAGAGTGAAGCAAAGGAGCATCAAGGGAGCAGCATGCATGGGAGCTTGGAGAAGGGAGGAGGAGGAGGAGGAGTAGCAGCAGATCCGGAGATGTCGACCTTGCCAACAACCTCGGCAAACAAAGAGACGAAGAACAGACAGTCGGTAACAGCAGGAGCAGCATGCGGAGGAGCAGAAGAAGATTCCGGAACCACTGGATCATCTGGGTACCTCGACGTGGTCGTCGTCCCCAATCAGCGGAAACGGAACTGCGATAGTCTTGTGGCATCCGATTCTGCTGCATCTCTGGGTGGTGGTGGTGGTGGTGGTGGTGGAGAAGGAGAAGAAGAAGCTGCAGCTGCAGTATCTCAGCAGCAGCAGCATGTGTTGTGCCGTCTGTGCAAGCGAGGGTTTAGTTCTGGTGCAGCGTTACGGGGACACTACTTTCGGGCTCACGGCGGTGGCTCCCCGTCGGCGGCGGCTATGGAGGATGGAAATGCACGGACCTCGAATTCAGAGAATGGCGGCGACAAGGAGCAGCAGCTCAGCAGCTGGACGACGGGCCGTGGGACTTACCTTGTGAAGAATCCTGTTGCGAGCCACATCCACAGTACTGGTAGTGATCTGGATTCTTGCAGGGACGACGACGAAAGCAGCCCGTCGTTAGCTTCTTCCCGACCTCCTCCTCCTCCTCCTCCTCCTCCTCCGCGGGGGACTATAGTTTCTTGCTCTAGATCTGAAGCGGGGAGACTGACGAAGAAGAAGAAGAGGGGGGAAGTAGCAGCAGCTCAGGCTGAGTCGTCCTCACCCATGTATCAGGAACAGCAGGAAGACGAAGAAGACATGGAAGCAGAAGAAGATCAGGAGGAGGAAGCGACGTCAGTGCTTCTGGGCTCCTCCAGCTCACAGGCAACCAACAACATGCAGGAGGTGGACATGGAGGAGGTCACTGAAGGAACCAGCTACATGTGCCAGATTTGCGAGGAGGAGTTTGAGACAGCCAAGGAGTTGAACCTGCACAAGAATGAGCATCCTCAGTACATTCTTCGAATGAACCCCAAGCGCAGCCAGAGATTTATAGACCAGGACTGCTCTGATCTGATGGGTGGTGCAACTGCAGCAGCTGGTCCCACACATCATCATCAGCATCATCATCATCATCATAATCATCAGTCCAAGAAAGCAGCTCCAGTTAGCTCTGGCAAATCTGAAGACAAGCTCATCTCCTGCACTGAGTGCAACAAGAAATTTGGATCAATGAAAGCTCTCTTTGGACACATGAGGTGCCATCCTGAGAGATACTGGCGAGGTATTCAGCCACCAGACCGAAGCACATCGGCCCAAGATCATGCTGCTGCTGCTGCTGTTGCACATACCCACCATGGGTCTTACAGGAGAAAGAAACGTTCCCCACCTATTGTCCTTCCTAAGGCAGAACCGGAATCAGAGTCGGAGATGAACTCGAAGCAAGCTGATGCAGCAGGGAAAGCTTCGGAAGTTGATGATAGTGATACTGAGAGCATTGAAGCTGCATACATCAATGGCAGCAGCTCTGGCAGACATAATAATTCTGGGCCTGCAGGAGGTTGGAGGACCAAGAAGAGGACCAAGAGGGTGCGGCAAATGGTTCGATCCTTGCAAGCTGTTGCAGGTAGTGCTGCAGCAGCTGGAGCTCCACAAGAAGAAGAAGAAGAAGAAGAATGCCCCTCAACACCACCCACAGAAGATACACAAGTACAGAAAGACATTGTCTTCGCCCTCATGCTCTTGCATCCTCAGCGAATTGCTCAACTGAACCCTCCATTTCTCGAACACAAACTCAGTAAGGACAAAGACCCTCTGATGGACATCAATGTGGCAGAGAAATTCAAACGGAAGGACAACGAGAATGCTGCTTGCCATGAGACTGAGAAGCATCATCATCATCACTACAGTGAAGCTGATTCCAAAGTTAAGAAGATGCAGCAGGCAGAAGTTGCTGGTGGTGGTGAGGATGGTGTTGTTGTCTCTAATAACAACCAAGACCTGGATGAACTGGAAACACAAGGTAACATTGCATTCTGAACCCAGTGAGCTAGCTTTTCTGTGCATCCATTGTTCTTCAATGCTTGAAAAAATGCAGGGCAATTGTTTGTGAGCTTGCCTGTAGCACCAACATTCTTGACATGGTTCTCTCTTTGGCAAAGTCATGTGAGCTATAACTTCCAGATCCCATGTTCCAGAGATTGTGAGAAAACCTGAGCTGGGTTTCACAGAAGAATTTAATCAATAGCTGCCACTGAAACCTAAAAAGCTCTGTGAAGTCTGTGAGCTTGACTATGAACCTTACTAGCTGCTATCCAGTATGTTGCTTGTCATGAGTCTAGTGTTCTGAATTCCACCTTCAACTTGATTTGTAAGAGACTGAGGTGGTTGAACTTGCTTGCTTCTTTTAAGTTCCGACACTGAGTGGGTGAGTAATGTGTGTTGGAATAATTTTTGCCATCTTTCAGCAGCAGTTTCAGCTTGGAGTGCTTGTAAGGTTCCATTTTGGTTTGGGAATTTCCTTTCATACTTGAGCTGGGTGACCTTGTCATTCCATGATCTTTGTGCTTCTAATTTCAACTCTCTCAAATGGTGGAGTATTTGAGCTCTGGATTATCAAGGGATGGAGCATGTAGCTGGAACCATGAACTCTGTCCTATGAAGAAGTTCCTTAGATGCAGTTATAATCCCTGTTTCTACATTTGAAGTTGATATCACTGGATTGAGAACTGGGGAACTTTTTGTTTTTAAAAGTTTTAACAGCTGCAACTTTTGATGCAACAAGCAGGTGAGCAAGGAGGGGGAACAAGGATGATGTATCAATGTGCAACATGCAAGCGTATTTTCAAGTCTCATCAAGCCTTGGGAGGGCACCGTGCAAGCCACAAGAAGGTGAAAGGATGTTTTGCTCGAACGAGCATAAATGATGAAGAGGAATCTGGAAGGCAGGATCAGAGCCCAGAGGATGATGAGAATAAGGAGGGTATCTCCCCAGATGAGGATTTTGTTAAAGTTGAAGAGCATAATTTGCCACTTGAGCCTCAAGATCAATCACACATTTCTGTAGAAGATGCAGAGCCCTGTGACTATCTGGTTGTTGCCAAGGGTGACAATGAGGAGATGCTGAATGCTGCAAGAAAGACCAAGGGCCATGAATGCTCAATTTGTCACCGGGTTTTCAATTCAGGTCAGGCTTTGGGGGGCCACAAGCGGTGTCACTGGGGTGGAGCTGCAACTGCAGGATCTAATGAAGCTACCACCACCACTCACAACATCAACAACAAGAATGCAATGGTAATGGCCACTGTTGAGCAACTTGGGCTGCAAGGCTTTCATCCAATTCAGGGGCTTCAAAGTGTGCCAGAAAAAAAGGGAATTATGCTTGAAGGAATCCTGGACTTGAATATGCCAGCTCCTGAATGCGCTGAGGAAATGGTGGAAGAGCAGGTTGCTTCAGCTTCAGGAATCATGGCTCCTATAAGCCGACATTCATATCTGCCATTCCCAACCTTTGCCATAGACAGTGCTGCATCCATCAACAACCAGCACCCATTCTCTGACCTGGTTGTAAAAGGCACCAAGCACATGAAATTCCAGGGTGAAAGTTTGGTTAACCAGGTGGAGAAAAATCTAGAGCCTGTAGCAAGTGGGACCTCAGATACAGTGGGCTTCAGAACTGTGGATAAGACCATGGATCAGGAAATGAATCATTTCAGCAGTATTTGTGACCGAAGCTTTACATCTCTGGAGCATTTGAGCACCCATCAGAAGCCTCATGCTGCAATAATGGGGCCAGTTCCAGGTCTCACTGTCTGACTCCCAGGGCAGTTAATCAGGTTCCTCCTTCAGTGCTTTATTGAAGTGAAGTCCCAGCCAGCCTCTGTCTTTACTTTCTTTGTGACAAGCATAAGCAAGGGAGCAGCACTCACCATTTTTTTTGCCAACATGGTAGGTATACAGTTTTTTTTCTAAATTTTTTGGGCTTCAGTCATTGTATACAGAAACCAAATTCACCAGCCCAATAACTGGGTGCCAAAGGACTGTACAAGTTTCCTCAACATACACTCAAAGAGAGCAATTCAAAAGCTCATAGGGGGCCGGGGGGAAATACAGCAACCAAGTCAGGATAAGATCATATCCATTGGGTTCAATATGAATGACATCTTTATGTTACAGACTTTACCCCTGGCAGTACCTCCTTAAGGGTCAGCACATTCTCATAGGCTTGTGCTTGTTCTTCCTGTATATCTAAGACTTTCGATTTCAAGCAAGCGGCTCAGTTTTATCCATGTGCTTTGTGTTCATTCCTTGTGCGCTTGTTTCACTGTCAACCTTGTCTTTGTAAGGATTAATTTGCAATTTTCCGAGGTGCTTTGCTAATGAAGGATCCCTTGGCATGGAGCATGGCCATCCGGTTGGTAGAGGTCATGAGTTCAGTATCTTAGTTATACTGGGAATATAGAAGCAAATTTTTGTGCAGATGGTGGTGTTTGTTCCACAATTGAGTTGGCTTTGGCAAGCACTAAATGGGTGTAATGAGTTGAATGTGGTGCTGATGTTAATTTCCAACTTCCCCAATCATCCATCTTTCCAAGGCTCATCCAAATTTGTCCTATTGCCCTTCATAGTCCAACTACACCCAAATCTATGCATTCATTGTACACTTCTGTTGGGTTTGTCCACTACTGTCCAACTTCCTCAAACTATTTACACCACATTCATCCATTCTACAGTTCCCTTGGATCATCCAACTCCCCCAAAATTCATCTAATGTCCCACTCCCTAGTAGGATTCATGAGTGTTATTTTTTTGTTTTCAATTCTCCCATGGAGCCAGAATGGCGAGCATCCATAGGCAGATTTTAACTTAAGTGGCGACTCTTTTCAGGAGAACTTGTAAATGTATATAGCCAGTAGACATGAATGTGGCAACATAATTGCCAAAAAAAGACACAATTTGATGATTTTTAAAATTTAAGGTAAGGCCCTACGGTGAGGGGCTTCCTGAAATAAGGGCCCTGATGATGCAAAAGTCAAGGCAGCCCACATTTCAGGACTCCCCTCACCCTAGGGCCTTACCTAGCCTAAAGTCCCCCTCACTCTAGGGCCTTACCCAGCATAAAGTCCACTCACCCTAGGGCCTTATGCGGCCTAGAGTCCCCTCACCCTGGGGAATTACCCGGCCTGAAGTGCTGATGCTTTTTTATTTTTTCATTTTACCTTCGTCCTACCCAGTGGGTACCTCAAAACACAAAAAGCTCCTCCACTTTTGTGGGGGGAAGTATTCCACTTTGTAAGAGTGCCTAAACCCTAAACCCTTACACAACAATGCGTTACAAGCATGAAACCATCGAATGGGTTCAATTGGGTGAGTAGTAGAGTGGAGCTATTCAATGGCAACAAGCAATCAATTTGAGCTCAACTTAGTCACACTTGGTTTTCCATTTTCTTTAATGCTCTCACCAATATTTTTTTAAAAATTAGTGACAAATCTTGTTGTTCATTTAACCAAAAGTTTGGGAAATTTTGGGACATTTTTATTTTTCTAATGTAAATTTGACTAATTTTGCTTCTTCTTTTTTTCAAAAAAAATCACCAAAAATTCTTGATATCACAAAGTTCGGGAAAAAAAAATCCCTGACTCTCACTGTTTGTGGGAGCAAGCAAGCTTGGTATAGATGATATAACATTCACCTTGAATTCAATCTCCTTGTATTATTCACAAATCAAATCTTTTTTTCCTTCTATTGTTTTGCTCAAAATCAACTCGCAAAATAAGAAACATACACATCAAGCGGACTCATCATTGTTACACTTTCAACAGAAAACCAATGAATGCACTTGTTTTTATTTTATTTTTGGGTGTGTTGCATACTGCCTACAACATGCTTGCACTTGTTGCATTAATTGTCACCATTTAGGACAATGAAGATGACTTGAAATGGAAAAATAAATAAATAAAATTGACACAAAAAGTCTAGTGACCAAAACATGACCAAGTTTGATGGTCCATGTTCACATAATTTTAGGCTATGACAATTTGGTTCGGGTATCCATAATTTCAAAGTAGCACCCAGGGGAAGGGCTATTATATGAAAGATGTGAACCTGGTTGGAATGAAATCATATAACAATTGAACTAAGATTCAACTGGCACTAACAACTTGATTTACTCAAAATGCATCTAGAATGAGTCCAAAAATGTGTGTGTGTTTTGACCTGGCTTAGTTGAAATCCATCATTCTAGACTTGAATCAAATAGATCATATGAAAACTTCAATTGAAATTGGGAAATTGAGTTGAAATCAGTTTAAAATTGGATAATTAGAACTCCAACCAAGATCAACTTGATTTGATCAAATCCATTCAAAAACTAGTTTGAAAATGGACTGAGGTTCAACCAGGATTGACTTTGCCTTTGAAATATCGACGTCAACTTAACGTCATTATAAATCCACCTAGATATCAAATCTGGCTGAGATTGAATTTGCCTAGGATTGAACTTATATTTGGACCAAAAACCAATTGGGATGGATGTCCAAGATGGATATGACATAAGCAAATCAAATAGATGACATGGAATTTCAATCAAATGTGAATGAAATTGAGTTGAAATTGATTTGAGATTAAACTGAAAACAATTTAAAATAGCATATCAATTAGATATTTCTAATAATAAAATTATTTTAATTCAAATATTTTAATTAAATATCTACATCAAGATGGACATAGGCTAAGGTTTTTTTTTTAATTGAATAGATGACTTGAAAACTTTAATCAAAATTAAATAAAATTGAATGAAAATTAGTCTAAGATTGGACCAAAATTAATTATATATATATAATAAAGGTATTATATTTAAAATATTTCTATATTTTAAAAATAATCTGATTGCATCCTTTAGGGCTAACAGGATTGCCAATTCTGCCTTAGAATTTGCAACACCACTCAAATGTTTTGTTGCAAGATTTGCACATAGCAAATATGTTCATAGCAAATGTGATACTCCACCACCTCCGTGTGGATCAGCCCATACAAAAAGCACCCTAAAGAAATAGGTTACATGAGTGGGTGCTGCAGATTTCTTGAAAGAATATGGATACTTCTTGTTCCATCAAAAATGGGGGAGATCAGGAACATGCGGAGATTATCGTTAGAGAACCCCACCGGTGCTCAGTATGTGACCCTGCACATTAAAAAGCGGATGAAGAAAAGTCCATACATGCCGGTTTCGGCTTAGAAAAGTAGTTTTTCTTCCTTGCTGATGCTGGTGAAAAGCGCAGCAAAGTTGTGCACATGCGAGAGAAGAGTGTAATAAATATGATCTGACTCGTGATCCCTGTTTCTTGTTGGCCCATCATAATGATTCGTCCAGGTGGTTTGCTATTAGTAGTTCCCACATATTTGCAGTCCCTGTTTCAGTCTTATGGGTGGGGTTGCAAAAGAGTAAAATAACTAAACTTGGATGTCAGAAATATTTTCTGCAGGGCCAGATACTGAATTCTAAGAATTCCTCTTCTTCAAAGTGGTCATGAGTCATGACATCATGACCAGACTTCAGGTCATGATGCAATAAAGGTTGTCAGTGGCAGGTATAGAGACTGTACATAAGAAAGATGCTTGTATTTCAATAGAAGTAAGTTGATGAGTGTTGACACTTGACACTGTTCAGAGAGGATTTGGGGCTGTGGCCATGTGTATTGATGTCAGGGTGAGGATGAGAGATGGATGTGCATTTGTGTTCACCCTTGTCTTACATTCTTATGGACCAAAAATAGAAAAAGAGAAAAAAAAGAAAAAAAAGTTGACATGCTCCTCACTTCTGGTGAGCTTCCTCAGAAGTTGGGTAGGTATTTGAGTTGGCTACATTTTGCAGCTGATGAATGTCTTCATTCCATTCATGAGGTGTCACTTGTAGAATCGCAGTCCCTCAGACCCTCCTGTTCAGGTTTCTTCCTTCAATCCTCAGGAGAAAATGCTTGGTCGTACATTTTATAGGCAGAGGGTGTCAGTGGCTTTTCAGAAGGTTCAAGGTGCCACAATCTTGCGTCACGCAGTTGTGGCAGCAGGAGAGGCCTCTTCTAACCGTGGTGTCCTTCCAGGTTTTTTGCCCATTTCCTTGCATGATTTGCTTAGTGCTACTGGTGATGGGTTTAGGTCCCAGGTTTCGTGATTTCTTCTCTTAGGGCTCCCCATTTTGGATTCTTCTCTTTTGGGTGTTGTCTTTTGTTTGAACTTCAATCCTTTCTTTTTTCTCTTGTTCCCTTGCCGGGTGTTTTTCTTTTATTTATTTATTTAACCTGGTTGCTTGTAGCTAAAATCACAGCCCCTCTGAAGCTTCCTTTCAGGTTTGTTCCTTAAATTTGTAGAAGTACATTTCTGGTCTCCTCCTTTCATAGCTTTTGTCACCCATAAGCTTCAAGACCTGATCAGACCTTTCGAATCTCCAGAAAATTTGAAGTAATGACTGTGCTTGTTTCAAACTAAGTCTTGCTTGTTCCTCCACATGAAAAGACTCATTAAAACTCTTCTTTTCTCTCGAGCTTTGTATGCTAAGCTCGTGTATTATCATGGTAATATTGCACATAAAAATGGTGCAATTTGTCAGGATAGTTATAGTTCACACCTGTTTGAAGCCCATGGAGTTTTTCATTTTAAAATAATTCTCTTTGATTGCCAGGTTTGATGTTTATGCAACGTATCACACTACTCAATAATTAATCAAAGTTAGAGAAAGAAAGATTTAAGCACTATATCTCTTTAAAACATGTCATTTTGATCAACTTTTCAATTTTGGTATCGAAACCCCAAACATTCTATTCTATTTGTACCCTAGGCTAAAATCAACCTAACTGGATCATCAATTTGGACACATGTACAAGGGACAAACAATTAACTAGAAAAAGGGATTGCCAATTCCACCTTACAATTTGCAGCATCACTTAAATGTTTAATGAACAAAGGTGAGTTTTTTTTGGACTCTTTGTATTCAAGAACCACCAAATAGATGGCATTGCTTTATTATCTTGAAACTAGGTTACCAGAAATTCCAAAAATTTTACATAAGACTCAACATAAGGTAGCCACAACATGCAGGTCTCAAACTAATCTAACATTATTTGCACACAACCATTGCCCCTGTTAGAATTTTCTATGCGAGAGGCCTCACTCTTCCCCCAAATGCCTACTCTTCATTTCAAAAGTGTAGGGTAAAAGCCCCAAGCTGGGGGCATTCCCAAAATAAGGAGCATAGGACAAGGCATGGCCCTTAGTCTGGCCCTGCAATTTGAGAATGTCCCTAACCCATGGACCTTACCCACCATAAACCTTATCATAACCCTAAAACATTGGTAGATCGGGAGGCAGTTAGAGTGAAAGGGATCTTAGGCTTAGGAACCCTCTCTCTCCTAAATTCCAGGCATAAGATCTCTCCTCTTTTGGAAGAACGTTGTTCACAAACATAAGGTGCCCCAAAATACACTAGAGAAAATTTCTCCCCATGCTTTATGACCTAGTGAAGTCCACCTAAAGTTGACCTACAATCGGCGCAACATAGAATATGACACTTGGGTGCATCAAACTTCTTGCCTCATCTGCCTCACCTAAATTCAAATAACATGGCAAGTGCTTCATGTGATAGACATGTGCCACCCACACACAACTAACTAAACCCAACTCCCAACTACCTTCCCTTCATCCATCCCTAGCCCCTAATAGGTAGGTACTCCACCAAAGCCCTTAAATCTTGATAAGATCTTCATAAAAACCACCATATGCAAAAATCATAGAATTGGTTCAGGTTGTTGGGGTCCAAGTCCAAAGTCCAAACCCACTTCCCCACCTAATTAGGCAAACAAACTTTTTTCTTGTTGCATAGGTTCAAACACTAATAACCTTCACAGTAGTACCTCTGTAGCAAGAAATTGAGTGTCTAGCTAATACGTAGGTAGCAAAGTGCACAGAGCTCCCCACTTGCATCAACAACTGGGACAAGAAGTTTAATCACCTCAACCAACAAAGAAGCCCTAGATAACACTACTTACAAATTTCAAGAAATGAGAAGGAAGTAAAACCACAATCACAACATTAATAAACTAAATCACAACATTAATAAACTAAGTCTAGTAACCACCAAATCTAATTGCAGCAAACCCACTAAGTACATGCAACCTGAGCTCTTTGCAAGCCCAAACAC
>Ga0209208_10004469_pt1 | contig 19789 bp, 15 predicted proteins | sample S1TSphfallax_3_FD_187694 | JGI IMG/M metagenome (GOLD analysis project Ga0209208, IMG submission 187694) | Host-associated microbial communities from peat moss isolated from Minnesota, USA - S1T2_Fd - Sphagnum fallax MG (SPAdes) (version 2) | ecosystem: Host-associated > Plants > Peat moss >...
AGTTGTAGCCCTCGTCGAGATCTTTCCAACGACACCAAGAACACCCAAATGCGAGGTGTTTTGCCCCTTGCTATCGAGCTCTAAACATTCGGGAGTCCTGGAGGACTCCAACTCCTCACTTTTTCCAAGTGTTGGGCTTCACCCCCACACTTGGCCAAAGTAGGGTTGCGACATGCTTTCAGGCGCACCATTTGTTTGGAATGGTTGAGTACCCGAGTACCTTGGATCTTTTGCAACAGGCTGCACATAATTTCCACCTCCAACACCGCCTTGTTGCTGTTGTTGATAATCCATCTTCAATTCCGTACTTCCATTCCTTACTTCCTACACTCCTTTGCCAACTTGGTTGCCACTTCTAGTTGCTTTGTACTGGTGCTCACCATCCCTTCCACTTCCATCGTCACATCTTGTTGGAAATGCTTACTAGCTCTTGTCGACGCGTACAAGACCTAAACCCTAAACCCTCCTTTCCTTGTCTTCAATCCATCCTCCTTCACCTCATGTTACTCCACTTTCTGTTGCTTTCTTTCCCTCCTTGATATGCTCTGGAGCTTTAGATCACTACCCACTCAACATTTACCAATACATGCTGAATCATTGGTAGATGCTTGATTCGGCTGCAATGTCGAAGAAATCGAACGGGAAACGCCTCAATGAGTCCCAGCGATGTGAGATCATAGCGAAGTTGAGCAAGACGGATGCTAACAGTAAAAGGGCTATAGCGTGCGAGTACGATGTTAATGAAGGAGCTATCAGAAAGGTGTGGGACAAGCGAGAGCAAATCCTAGAGCGATCTGCCTTAATGTCTGATGAAGCTAAAGAGAAGACTTTTCGATCCTCTGTTGGTCGTTTCACCGAGCTTGAAGACATGCTTTACATCTAGATTGACAGCATGCATCGTGCCAATCTTCTTGTTCCGCCATCTCTCGCCATCGCCAAAGCAAAAAGTATTGCATCGAGTTTATCGATTCCGGAAACGAACTTCAAGGCATCCTGGCAATGGCTACGTCGATTCAGAGTGCGTCGAAGGTTGCAAAAGATGTTGCTTCATGGAGAGGGAGCTGAAATCAACAAATCCGATCTTGGATTGCTGGTAGCTTTAAACGACCTCTATGCGATTATTGCCCAATATGATCATGAAAACGTCTACAATGTGGACGAGACCAGCCTATTTTTTCACCTATTACCGAAATATAGTCTTCTAATGCCAGATGAGGACATATCAATCACTAGAGGGAAGAAAAAATCCAAAGATCAGGTTTCTCTTATCGTGTGTGCCAACGCTGTGGGAAGTCACAAAATTCCTTGCGCATTAATCAGTAAACCGAAAGCACCTGCCTGTATCAAGGATCGCCAATGGCCTGTTCCATATTTCATTCAAGCTAAAGCTTGGATGGACGTGGAAATGTGCTGGAAGTGGTTCAACAAAGTGTTTCTTCCAAAAGTGAAAAAACGAACCAGACGTCGGGTTCTTTTGCTATTGGACAATGCCCCTGGACACTTTGAGGCTTTTGAACGCGACAATGTTAGGATCGTCTTCTTTCCCCCAAATTGCACAAGTTGGAAACAACCCTGCGACATGGGCATAATCACAGCTTTGAAGAAGAGGTTCAAATATCTCTACCTCAAGGATGTTCTTGACTTCTATGAATTGGATGAGGAGGCGAAACTTCGAAAGAAAATGCAAGGGCGGAGATTACGACGTAGTGCTGCTGGAGTTGCATACGGAAATCCAGTTCACCTGTTCGATGCTACGAGTTATGTCAAAGAAGCTTGGCAATCCGTGTCACCAAGCTTTATCAAAAATGCATTTATCAAGGCGAAAATAATGACATTAAAAGCCGATCAAGAAGCAGTGAACAAGATCGAGGATTTAGTGACTGAAGTTGCACAAGCTATCGTAGCTTTAAATCTTTCTGTTGGGCAAGACGAGCTTGAAGAATTTGTTCATGTCGACGATGAAAACAATGAAGAATTCGCAGCTGCAATTTTGGAAGACGTTGAAGAGCTTTTGGGGACAATGAAGATTGCTGAAGAGAATTTGGATGATGACAATGATGATGATATTCTTACCTCTCAAATGTCAGGTTCGGGTTTAGGAAACACCGTTGTATTTAAGGGATTCGAGTCACTTTATAAGCAAGTTGTTGATATAGAGGATCAGTTGCTTTGCTCCGAAGTTCGAGAAGAGGTTGAAGAAACATTCGATGATTTTAGAAAGTTGTTTGAATTGTTTCAAAGTAAGGTCCGGGCTGTCACCTTGAAAGCCAAATGTAAGAATCTTCAAAACTTGCGCCAAATGACAATCCATGACATGTTGAACTAAATAAATCTGAACCCTATTTTTTCAAGAAAATAATGCGTACTTTACTGAGATGCGTACTTAAACAGGTGTGTACTTAGGCGGGAGGCTAATGTAGTCACCTTATTCTGGTAACACCTCCATCAGGGGCCAATACCTCCATGAGGAGGCATCACCTAGCACGTAATAACAACGTCGGAGAGAACTCTTAGTGTATTTATAGGACAGATTACATTTAGTAATCAGGCTTACAAAAAGAGCTCTAGGGTGGAGGGTGTGAGATTGTAAGATCCTTAAGGCGCAGGATGTAAGTCAATGAGATCTTTGGAAAGGGAAACTCTCTTTTTCTTAAACCATTGATTATATCAGTTGTTATGCAGAGTAAGGCCATGCTGTCAGGGAATTACTCTGTGAAGCTGGGGCTCTGCCCTCAGTGCTCACAATTTTGTTAACCCCTAAATAGCTCGGACATCTTGGAGGCTTTCTAGACAGTGCAATTGCCCAGACTGTAAAAGGAATGATTAAAACCTATTCAGACATGTAAATCAACCAACCAATTGCAGGCATGACCAACTCCCCCAATTTATAGCTGCAATCCATTGTTCATAAAATCCTTCATGTCATTGGGGCCTGTACTCTGTACCCCTTTTCATCAGACACCCCGCTTCAGAGGTCACCGCATGTCTTATTTTCATCCAACCTCGCACATCATTGATGTGAACTTGCCATATGATGAACTAGCATGTTCAGTTCATAATCCCATATGATGAACTAGCCTGTTCAGTTCATAATCCCATATGATGAACTAGCATATTCAGTTCATAATCCCATATGATGAACTAGCGTGTTCAGTTCATAATCCCATATGATGAACTAGCATGTTCAGTTCATAATCCATAATGTCCTTGAGATAATAATGGAATATGATATCCACGGTTTTTTCTTTCCCCCTCATATGATGCCTACAATAAATTTGCTATTTGTGCATTTTCAAATGTTCAACAATTAATTGGTGTTTTACTTCTGCTCTAACAGTTGATTAAAAGTCTTAGAAACCCAAGTAAAAACTTACTGAGGTTAAACACACGGGGTTGGAGAATAGAGAAGTATGAGGTATCACCGACCAGCATTATGGAGATGCCATACTCTTATAAACCACAACCAATGGTTAAACCCTAAACCTATTCTCTTTGCATCATCTCCTTCCTTTTTGTGTTGGAATTGCCAAGTACATGGAGATCAGAATTGAAATATTGATAAGAATGGGTGACTCGAATGGTAATCAACAAAAAGTTGAATTTTTTTTTCCCCATTTTGTGTATGGTGTGCACGTTGTGTAGGCTTTGTTTGCATTCAACACTTGTTTTTTAGGGCCACAGTAAACCAGCACTCACCAGTGCACCATGAAGGATGGATGGTAAGTGGTCTGCAACCTGTTTTCTGTTGGGTTCCAGTTCCCTAGCTAACCATGGTGGTTAGCTCAGTTGGTAGTTTATTAGTAGGTAGGTAGTAAAAACTAAAAACAGCCCTTATCTATGTATAAACCATCTATTTACTTAGTAATTACCTATTTTCTTACCTATCTACCTATACATGAGACCTGTACATGCCTTACACAACTAGCAGCCAACTGCATGAAGAACAAGTTCACACGCTTGCTCGTCTGTTTATGAGTACTTTTTTCTGATAGCTCTGTGCAAAGATTATTTGGAGAAAATCCGATTTCATGACAGATACTTGGCAGGAGAACAAATTGTCACATTCGACATAGTATTTAGTTGCCTTTGGTTTGCAAGTATTCGGCCTCAATCTTATGGAATTTTATGTACTATCCAAAGGGTAAACAATTTTCTTACTGTCCATTCAGATTTCAATCTCAATCATGTTCTCAATTGTAGTAAACCCCACACTGACAACACACCCAAAAAAACATGCAACCTGCAGATGGTTGCCTATCTCTCCTAGGAACATCCCTGAGAAGGGCTGAAATAGCACTCCAAAACCGGGTACATACTGGTGAATGGACCATGAAAGCTACATTCTGTCGGGTGCACCCTCCCTGGGCTCATCAGACCATAGATGGTTGAGTCTGTCGGGTGAACACTAAGCACCCCCTGGGCAAGCCCAGTAAGTTGAGCCCAAGGACAGAACATCTGAGAGAATCAGCCTTCTTTAGCCTGTTCAGTCTGTTACTAAAAAAGGGGTAGTAGGTAGGTAGTGCTGTTAATAGAAGGGTAGGCTGGTAGAGAGAGAAAGGTAGGTACCAGAATTTGAACAGATGCTCAGCAACCTCTGCTTTGAACGGACATTTAAAGATTAGTTTCTATCTTTCCATTGAACTTGGCCACCATCTGTTCAGATGAATTTCTCCCAATGTTGCAAGTACCTTGACACTCACATTCACAGATGTTTAGGCTTGGAATCAGGTTTGTAATGATGTCCACATTGTTGTGGAGAAGAAGTTTGCAGAATTTGTGAGTTCAGCAAATGGAGATTTCAATGTCTATTGCACAAGTACATAATCTATGACTTCTCTGACATTCAAATGTATATGAATACTGATCCAGCACACTACAGCATGTGCAAGATTTATAGCAGTAAGTGTAACCTGCACAATAAAAGAGAATACATTCACAGTGAAGTCTGCATTTTCACCTTGGTTCTGTGTTATATAGTGCATGGTTAAAGGTCCTTACCTCATCTGTTGGTTGAGATGGAACATGGGAAACACCAAGCAGCGGCAGTGCACCCCCACCTACCAGTTCCCAGTTCTTCTGTCTCTGTCTTGCACTTTCCTGAGTCTAATCCTACCCCAGGAGCTCAACTGAATTGTGCCTAGTCTACACTTGTTGAGACTGGTAAAGTTCCAAAATATATACTTACTGAGCTCAACTATTCCTCAGAACGCAGTTGGCAACATATCTCTCATCAGCTAACTTCTGGCTCACTTGGTCTTAGGGAAGCATCTGTAAGTTGGCGGCAAGTATGCAGCTCCAGACAAGCTCTCTCGAGAATTCACCTGCACTTTGGACAAGCAGATCATACCCAGCATTTTGACATATCTGCCATCTTGTTAATTGCCAACTACAGAATGAAGAGGCAGCCTTTCCACTGGCATGCTCATCAAGTGTTGTTTAATTAGACTACACTTTGCAGAGTTACAAAAATAACTTTCAGATGAATGAAGGCAAGAGCAATTTCAGTTCGATGCTTGTAAGTCAAACTTAAACCCCTGAATCTCCATAGGATTCAGCTCCACAACACCAAGTTTCGATGCAGACCCACTGCCTTCCTTTCTGTGCGAGTATTCTCTTTTGCCAAACAAATTTGAGTCATCATGTATGAAGTTGAGAGATGTTTTCTGTGCTCTGCTGACCTTGAAGTGTTTAAACATTGTAAACAAGTCTATACTTCTTTCAGCAGTAGTGTCACACTTGAGATCTTGGCCAGCAGTGTAGGCAGAGTCCCATCCTCTTCGTTGCAACAGTATACCATAATTCAAGCTCATGGGGGAGCTGACCGACTTAGGCTGAGGAGTCTTCAAGCTGACCACATGCAAATCGCATGGAAGGTCTGCTTCAAGTGTCTGATAGCTTGTGGCTAGAGTTCCAGTTCGAAGAGTACTTGGTAAATTCAAAATTGGCTCTGGTTTGCTGAAGAAAACATTAAGAGGGTAGCTGAGTTGAGCCCCCACACGGTGAGACAGCATCGAAGGTACTTTAGGAGAACTTGACTGAGCCACAGAAAGAGAGGTGTTGAATTCCAGAAGTAGGTGGAAAATCACCCTGGAAGGCTCATTATCCATGATTCCTTGGCCAAGGCCTCGGTCATCATCCTGTGTGAGGCGTCGATCCAGCATTACTTCTAATTCACCTTTCTTGAGGCTGGCCACCCCAAGGGCCTGCCGGCTATGGATGGAGAAGCGCCGCCCTCCTGGGCACTGCAGAAAGGCAAGAGAAGGCATGGGGTAGTAGTTCCCCTGTAATGGTATCTTGGCATAGGTTTCCCGTCGTATTGTCTGGAAACCATTCAAATCTGTGTGAAAGACTTGCTTGTTGTTAATCTCAGTCTTAAATCGTGCAATCAGTTCTTTGTTATTGAACTTGGCTTCCACCAGCTCCACATGGTACTCAATTTCTGCAACTAATGCCTGGACTGAACTGCCTGAGAAGAGACGTGCACTCCGAACAAGTGGTGTGTATCCTGCCAAACAGCTGGGTTTTGTATAAACCTCCTGCATTATAGGGCCTTGTGTCACTAGTATGAGGCCTCCAGGCTGGACAATGGGCACTGCCTCCCCACTCGGCAAGAACAAATATGCCCCACTGCCGGCACTTGAATACATTGCAATCTCCTCATCAACCTTGAAGTTTTTGCCAGTTGAATAGCTTCGCATGCTTGTCAAAAGTCCAGTCCTGGAGTCAAATTCAAGCTTTTGGTGTTGGTTGCTGATCACTGTTGTCTCTTCTTTCTTATAAACGCATGTATAAGGATGTGGACAAGAAAACTCAGATGGCTGATTGAAAACTGTTAAAGTTGACAAGAAAGCTGGCTTGCAGCCTTCATGGTGATCAGTAGTAACAAGATATGTTTGCAAGCCCAAAGCTGGAACCTGCACTTCAAATTGTAGACGGTGCTTGCCAGATGATGTGGTGGGTTCAATTGCCTTTCCCCAGTCTGGACTCAACTGGCTCTCAATAGATTCCCCCTCAGAATCAACCACACACACTGCTGGATTATCTACCATAATGGTCACCACCTGTTTTCATGCATGGTGTTCCCAGTAAGCCAGTTTAAAAGACCCCTATCTTTCAGGTAGTGAAACATTTGCAAGAGTTTTAAGGATTACCAGAAACACTTTGGCTCCCTAGGAAGGCCCACAGAAACTGACTGGATGCAAACTGTATTGCAAAAATATACTGCCATCAACTAATTTGCTAACATCACACCAAACAAGTTGAGGAATTCACCTGTTCAATTGTCTCCTCTAAAGGATTGTAGACAACCACACGCTGAAAATGGTTTTCTTTTGTTTGCAAAGCTTTGGACTCTGGTAACGTGTTGAATGTTGTTCGCATATGTTGAGGCTCAAAATTATTGAGCCCTAGATTGTTACACTGGCCAATTTTAGAGCTCTTGGTAAGAAGGGTGCCAACACTAGAAGCCATGAGATTCTCAAGATTAACAATAGCAGTATGCATCCGCCTTGCATAATCTCTGACAACATGGTCTTTTGCTGTGCCTGTCACACCATCATGGTGCTGAAACAAGGAGAGATCCCTTCGAGCAGCCTCCAATGACTCAGCCAAATTCAGTGGGAAATTTGCAGAGTCTGACGGCCGACATGCAGCATGTGAGAGGGTGAAGAAGATGTCTGCAGCTCGCAATGTCGCCTCTAGGATACGGTCCACTGCCTTATAAAAGGGGCGTGTCACATAATACCCACTCCAGTAGTGATGTTCCCTATCTGCGTATGTGAAGAAATCCCCAGAAAGAGCTGGAAATCCTGCAACAGCTCGCAAAGATGATTGTTTGCTCTGTGTCTTGTGCTTGACTTCAAAGCGAAGTGTTCTGAAATAGTCTTCAAGTGTCCCGAACTGTGCTTTAGCCTTGAGGTGTGGATGATCATTAATGTAGTCAAATAGTACTTGGTAATTCTGAAACTGCAGCTCAGCTTCCTCAACCCTGATGTAACGAAAATCATCACCAAGCGGCACAAGCAATGTATTTGTTCGGTACAGAGTCGATTTCTTACGATATTGGTCCAGAAGCATCTCTGCCCTCTCCTTCACATTTGCACTGGTGATCTCCACAGGTTGCTTACCCCAAGGGCAGTTTCCTGCACGTCCTGGAGATCTCCAATAGTCAAACTGGCAACAGACACCAGGCTCTGGCCCACAAGTATGAGGTATGTCATATGAGTAAAACGGCATCATGTGGCAGAATATGTCAGTAGTGTTGAGCGAGTCCCAGCTCTGGCGCCAATTAAATTCCAGATTCTGCTCCAAGGCAAGCACCTTTTTCACCTCATAGTGTGTTCGCTGAATTAGCATGTTTTGAAATCCCATTTTACCAAGAAGGTAAGCCATTGTGGGTGAATGACCAAAAGGGTCAATAGCCCAAGCATTCTTTGGTGCCACACCCACTGTATCCAGCAGCCACATATTACCTGTCATCATCTAACCCCAGAAACATGTACCCTTTCATCATAGTAGGTCCTAATATTTGAAGAGAAGATACAACATTGAATCCTGACTCTGAATTAGGTTCAGACTCTGAAGTGACCATCCATAGCAGTTGAAAGAAAAGGTGACACAAACTCTCAGACTATAGCTGGAAGCATGGCACCAGTCCACTTGCGTTGCATACAAATTTGTGACAGAAAGTAGACAATTTATGACAAACATGTACATGGTCGATTTGGAGTTACCTGCTCAATTATCGCAAAATAATGAGAATTGGCCTGGAAATGCACATAGAAGCTGTCAGATTCAGCAAAATAACAACTGTGTTTCTCACAGGCGCAGTCTGCAGAACAACTCAACTGTGGACAAATATGTACACTTGAAAGACTACTGCCCATGTGAGAGTCATGCAGAGAATAGTATTGCATTCTTCTGTGAAGAGCCATAAAGCCCTTATTACCAGCTTACATGAGCCTACACCAAATGGACAATGGCATATAACTTGGAATTTATAAAGGCTTCTTGGGTAGGGTTCAAAGAGAAAATACAGAGACAGAGAGAGAAGAGAACCTCATCATTCATAACCCAGCCGCCACCTACAATCTCAAGCTGCCCGTTCTTCACAAGGCGGATGAAATCCTCCTTTTGTGTTTGCTTAGCATCCCTCCACCATCTCTCCAAGTAGGATATTTCCTCCCAGATAAATTTGCGGCGTGCATCCTACCACATACAAGCGGCATACACCGCGTTTAATCGAGGGTTATCATGTCCTTACTTGATGAAGCTGAGGCAAACATCAAGTAGGGTGCAAAGGAACGAAAACCCTACCTTAACAAGGGATTGCACAATTGTGTCCAGTATATGACGTGATCGCTCCAAGTAGTACTCCTCTACAGTGCGAATCCAGCCCGGATCGTTATGGCTATGAGGAACAACAAAGATCTTGAGTTTCTCCTTGTCCCATTCATTTCCTTTATACTGCACATCCCATCCCTGCTTCCAAACCCCACCATCTTTGTTTTCGAAGGTGATGCGATCGTACAAGTCCTTCATCGAGATATCCACAATGGCGACGCCAACACTTCCACCAGCCGTCTTGTTGAGGTATCCATCGCCGGAATGCACCACCACATCCGAAGATGACGGCAAAGACGACGACAACGTGACTAAATTCTGCACAGAGCTCTTATTATCACTCACACTGAACAATCCCCCTACGAAAATCTCAACGGCGAAGTAAAAGACCGCAACCAACAAAAGGGCAATCAAGCACAACACGCCTCGGCTCCGCAACAAAGAAAGCGATGAGCTTCTCCCCCGCCGCTTGCTCTTCCCTTTGCCTGGCATCCCGTACTTGGGCAAGCGCTGCGAGTCCCACAATCCCGCCATTACCGATACTCAGCGGCAGCAAACACTCCACCGCGCCATCGCCACTCTTCTTCCTCTTCAAAGACTCGACTCGCTTGGAAGGTTTGCCCTAAAAAACACCCACACTTTTTCTTAGAACATAAAATACGCATTACCGACACATAGGTAGTATTCGCTATAATTCTTTTATTTCTGGCCGTTGGATGGCTGCAGATTCTGATGTGGCGCTTTGTCGGGACTCGGAACGGTCTGTGATTCTGTGAGTGTTGTTGGGGTTGCCAATTTTGGGGTAATGTTTGGAAGTTCTGTCCATAGGATGATAGGAGGCATTTTTTTTCATCCAGATCTTGACCTTGCGTTAAACCAACGTTGTACGCACCAGAGTCAACTTTTTTTTTTTGGGCTGCTGACCTTTGACCTTTAGTTTCTTTTTTGTCAACCCTGATCTCCATACTACCCTCCCACCCAGCTACCATATTGACCTAGCTACCATGCCAACCTACATCTTGGCACTACCTACCTACCAACTAACAACTAATCATCTACCTACCCTCTATCTTTTCCTGGTTAAACCTCTATTTCTTGGCAAAACTTTTGTTTAAACATTTATCTCTTAGCAAGCAAAAATAAATAAAATTGGCTAAACATTTTTTTAAATAAAACATTTTTAAAAAATAAAACCCTTTTTTTCATGGCTAAATTTCTACCTCTTGACAAAATCTCTTTATTTCTTGGCCAAATCTATATTCATCAACAAAACTTCTACCTTTCAACAAAAAATTTAATAATTTTTAATAATTTTTAAAATTTTTAAAGTAAACTTTTATTTTTAGGCTAAACTTATATCTCGTCTTAACAAAACTTTTACCTCTTAACAAAAGTTATATTTCTTCTTGCTTAAACCTCTACCTCCCAACAAAACCATTATTTTTCCTAGTTAAACTTTTGCATGTCAATAAAAGTTTTTTACTTCCTAACAAAACTTTTATATTTTTTAGCTAAACCTTTACTTCTTGACAAAACCTTTATCTCTTGCATATTAATCCATTACTTTTTAGTAAAACATTTCTAAATCCTAATTCTTTCCTATTTAAACCTTTATTTTTCAACAAAACAATTTTATTTCCTAAGTAAATTTCTAACTCTTAGCAAAGCGTGTGTACTAGTTCACCTACTTACCTACCTATCTAAACCTTTAAAATTGCATATCAATGTCAATGATGGGATTTTGTTTTTGTGTCATGATACATTTAATCTCAAATGTTCAAATTGGCCAAGTTGTAATGGTGACAAATGTAACGAATGAGCTACAATGGTGGCAAGTGCAATGAAAGAACTACAATTAATGAAACCCTAGGAAACCTTATAAAACAAAGCACCCAACAAAGGGGGGAAAAATAACAAAGAGAAAGGACCCAAGTCCAAGCCAAAAATGCAAAAATCAAAAGTGGGTCACAAAGGAGCACATGAACAAATTATGTTCCCAAACCCCCACCAATTGTAAGAAGCATATTAAAAAAAGAAAAGGAGGGAAACCTAAAAGAATAATAAGCTTAAAAGAGCCTTCACATGCAACAATGACACATTTCAAAATATAAATAGCATGCATTCTCTACAAGGCTACCAACACTCTCTACCTATAGAAGGCACGTAGAACCACCAAAGGAAAACCACTAGTACCTTTTGTTAATTATGCCAAATTAACACGTTGATGAATAAAATTGTCTATTTGTCAATGTAAACACCCAAAAACCTTTATGTCAACGGGAAAAAATGTTTTTGTTGAGTGCTAATCATGATCAAATCCTTCCTTTGCATGAAATGCCACTGTCATGGCCACCCCGCAAAATGAAAAAACTCAAAAAACCAAGTCTATTCAGGTGGGATTGCCAATGACCACATTAACCAAATTATGAATGCCATCAGCTAATACCATTATGTCAACCCATTAACAAGGAAACTAAAGGGAAGGCGGTGGAAGGACATGGGTTTGCTCATGCAAAACCCTAAACCCCATGTCTCTCATAATGGAAGTAAAAGCATTTCAAACCATATTGTGGGATGCAACTTGTTCCCCAACATGGGATCAACGGAAAAAAATGAGTCTTTGCATGATTTTAAAGGTTGGCCACAAATGCAATGAGTCACGTTGATAGCCAAAGGATGGGGGAGGCCCACCCTAATTCGCAACGCAAAGGAAAAAAATTTGAAGCTAGATGAAAAAGTGGAATGACTAAGCAAGCAAAAAGCCAAGCACCCACCCCCATGCCCACACAAGACCTCAAGCATGCACAATGTGAATCAAAAGCCATATCAAAAATAATGTTAGAAAATGAATGGTCATGTAATCTATCTTTAAAATGTTTTCCTAAAACTAATTTAATCCCCTCTCAACAAACTATATGAAAGGAAGAACGCATGTCATTACATTCAAAATAGGAGCTCTTGCACCAACTTCAAATGGGCTTAGAAGGGGAATGGACCAAAAATGTTAACACCTATTACCTCCAATAAGAACGAATGGTGATTTGATAGGAATTTGGGAGTGATGATAAGTGCACAAATGTCCATTTCCCCAAATAGGCCGTTAATGCAATGAGCTCTTTGGAAATGAAGTCAATCCCCCCGCAAGAAATGGGGAAACAAACATGTCGATAGTCTAAGGGGGCCTATGGGCAATCCAAAAAACCTAGGCCCAAACATCTCCCAAAAACCTACATGAGGGTCGAGTTGGAGGAAGCAAATTGGCACCAAAGACACAACATCAAAATGTATCTTCTATGATTTGATTTATGATTAGGTGGCTAGTCATGGAAAACATTCATGACTGCATGATTACATAGTTGAATAGGACATGTCATTTAAGACACATATTCATTGTTATGACTTAGTCACTAATTTATTTACAACTATAACTTTTGTGACTATAGTCATGGAACATATCATTGATTCATTATATCCACAATTTTTGGCCATTGGATGTATAGGATGTGTTAAATATAAATTAAATATATTTTCCATAAATGCCACATGGACACATGGCATTTCATTCAGCCATCATGGGTTGCCACATGTATCCTCTTTTTATTTTTAATTAAATATATGTTATATCTTTTTTTTTGTTTATGGACAAATTAGGCTTGAACATGAAGGTCCAATGAATTGGTGACAAATGTCACATTTAAATTACATCGTGTTGTTTGAAAAAAATTATGAATATTAATTTTTATTTCAAATACGATGTTCTTCTTATGCTAACATGTGGCAATTTGAATTCAAATCATAGCTTGACACATGGCATTGACAAAACATTTGTATCTTTGGACGATTATCAATTTTAGTCAATGGTCAACTTCAAGTTTGAGCCAATTGTCAGTTTTGGTCAACAATCAATGTGAGGATTGTGTTCACATTTAGATTTCAATTTAGAATTTAGAGTTCACCACATGGTGTTTATCGATCAATCAACTAAGACAAGTGGAATTGAACAAAATTTGGGTTTCAATATTATGGTTTTCTAATAAGGGAATATTGAAAAAATTAGTCAACCTATCAACATCATGGTTTTCATTTTAGGGTTTTTATATTAAGGTGTCAAATTTAAGGTTTAAATATTAGGGTTTTAGTTTTAGGCTTTCAATTTAACTTTAGTCTTTCATTAGTAAGGTTAGAAAGAATGCTTACAAAATGGTAGTTATGGCATGTTCGAACAAACAAAATACAACTAGATATAAAATTTATAAAAACATTAGGTCCTCCACAACTAGATCAAAAAAGGTTTAAAGTTTATACTATAAAATGCATTTTGATAAGTGGCTAACAAGGAATAAGCTATAAATCTCATTGGTTGTTTAATGTATGGTATATACATTCAATTTAAGCAAAAACAACATGACCAATACACACAAAAAGGTGCATAAAGAAATCCACTCATAATGTTTGCTAGACCACACTACATACTACTTTGTTTCAACATGAATAGCCTACATTAAGGTCATATTCACCTAGCTTAAACATGTTGTCATTATTACTAATGGCAATGGAAGTGGCTACCATTTTAGTTGTTATTGCACATTACCTTTCAAATTATGTTTCAAAAACTTGGATGACCAATATAATATAGCCTTAGGTTTGTTATCAACTTTTGAATTTAGGGGATTTGCTATAATCACATTAGTAATGAAAACCTTTCATATGACAACAGTGACATAATTGTTTGGTATTATCCAATCACCAATGCATCCACCACTCAACCCAAATACCACTATTGTGGTAAAATTTTGTTTAATTATAGGGCCCCTTAGAATAATCATGTGAACATTGAGTTGGTGGCCATCAATATAGGAAAAAACTATTTAAACCAAATGGAAAAGGGCTTGCTAATGAGTTCAAATAAAAGTGGGGCATAGTGGTTACCTTATCAACATTCAATTTCACATTAGTTACAATACAACTTCGGGCTTTTATCCATTTTGATGGACTTGGAAATTGGTCCTATGAAAAATCCCCAAAAAAAAACAAATATGCATAAAAGTAACTTCAAATTAATTATGAACATCAATAATGTTATACATCCACAAAATGCCATATTAATCAAGCCCACCACTATAAACACACCAATGGACCAATTAATAACATATAATAATAGTCAACATTCATAAGGAAAATTCAATAGTTCAATTGAACTCGATTCACTCAACTCACAAAATCATGTGAACGTACTTATGGTGTGGGCAACCTAATGTTTTCTAGTGTTGCTATTGGTGCCTCAATTGATTAGGGGGGTTATTGGCTAAGTCCTACATACATCAAGGTTTGAACACATAAGGTAAAATGCATGATAAGTTATAGAATTTAATGGGCAAAGGTCACCCTAGAATGGACATGTTTCAAATTTGATTTGAAACAATTGGGAAAGTGAATGAACTGGATAAGAATAAATTTAGTTATTACATATGCAATTGAATCCATGATAATGGTTGTTACACCCATACACTTTGAGCCTCTAGATGGACTTGGCCCTTTGCCCTTAACCAAACACACAATAAAATTTATATTCAAAGTGGTGTCTAATAATGCCATGTTAATATTTATGGATTAAACATTACATCTGTCGCCATATACAAAAGTAATGTGTATTATTGCATATAATAATTAAGCACGAGACTGCACTAACTCAATAGAAAAGAAAAAAAAATGTGGCACCAAACACATGAAAAATACCCAACTTACTTGTGTTGTGGTCATCGATAGTGAAGAAATTCCTCCAACTTTTGGGTCTTGGCATATAAGGTTATTACTTCTTGGGGCATGCATGTAACAAAATACATAATAGATTTTGTGGAAGGTTGTATAAACCCAATAATGCAAAGTTTTAAATTCTTGGTATAAAGGTTACAAACATGATTTTGTCATAAAGGTTAAAATGGTACCTCATGTACCATTGATAACACCTTTGAACTATTAATCCATATTCCCCTATTTATGTTTAGTGTACTAGTATCACCTACATTGCCATTGTGTGGAAGTGTTAGATTTACCAACAAAAGGGCAGCTTCATTTTTTCACCCCATCCACCTCATCCGCAACACTTTCTAAACCTACTTGAATTTCTAGTTGTAGTCCTTTGTGCATTAGCAACTTGTAAATAGTCTCACATGCTTGTAAATTTACCTTTGAATGTAGACCAACACCAAGTTTTTTAAACAACATTTTTTGCATTCTGAGCACTATGTCCATGCTCGATTGCAAGTTTCATATTGAAACAAATGCTTCATCCACCTTTCACTCCGTTATAGTTATTTCCATAGACTTCCCTTTACCCTACTCCACATTTTCTCACTAGTGAAAGTGTCATAATACATTTGGTCACATAACCAATAATTTCATTAAGTGTAACTTGTAACTTAATATACATAAAGATGTAACCTATGGTTGGTCCACATATTGTTCTTCCTTTGTTCTAGGCATAGATGATGTTGGCAATTCACCATGGATCTAGAACAATAAAATGTGTTTGTGTACAACTTGCAAAACCCTTGATCCTATGTAAATAATAACTATCACCTATTCATTCACCTTAAAATGGATAGAAACATTGAAACAAACACCCAACAAGGCATTTGGGGTCCAAACTTTTTAAGGAGTACAAAATATTATCATAGTGTCATACTTTATGTATTCCTTTACATAGTCCTATTCGACCATGTAAAGACACGAAATGGATGAGATTGATGGAATCTAAAATTGTAGTGGTCTAAAATATGGTACTTATAAAATATTTGACACATTTTGACTCATTAATGCTGATGGGGATCAAAATATAAAACAAAAAAGGATTCCATCAAAGACTAGGTCCATTTTGTCCTTCGTGGTACACCCTAAAGAATTTGGACCCTTTAGTATTGTTAATAGTATGACCCACTACCAAAACATGAGCCCAATTGAAATGGAAATAATCAAATGATTCAATTTATAAGTTCTTTGGATTTGCATGGATAAAAAAAAACAAATAAATTTGCCACCTAATCAACCTACCCATTTTCCCGAGGGAAAGGTTCAAATATGCTTATATTCATGGTTTATTTACCAAGATCAAGGTCTACTTACCACATATGCATTACTCATTGGCCTTGGACGAAAAAATCCCACTTTGCATCTCTCCCAAATATCATGGTGTCTGCCCAATCACTAATACTTGCCATTCATAGGTTCACAATTTAAATACCAAGTTAGTTGCATTTGACATTTACATCAACAATGTTCATGCTAAGAACAAACAATTGATCAACACCAAAAATATGTTTCCCCATTAGCCAACATGGTGATTACAAATCGAACCTCTTATTAAATTAACCCACCACACCCAGACTTAGACACGTATTTTACTTGTGCTTGTGTAGTGCTCAAATGCCCACACGTTGCTTGAAATTTTGTAGCACTTTAGTAAGCACATAATGCTACCCAATCTATTTTTTTACATTGTTCAGGCCTTGGCCACCTAACACAAATACTCTAATATGTTGAACAACTCAAATATAACATCCACCCTCTTTATTCAAACATGGACAAAAAAAGTTTGTAGCCACAACATGGACAAAGGAACAAATCAAACCACAAGCATCCATGGACTAACATAAAACATACATGTGAGCTCCAAGCACGCATGGCTAACCTGCTTTAAAGACTTGAGACCGCTCCCATCACCTCATCTTCAAGATTCTTCTCACTATGATCCGCATGTGGTTAAAATTTAGCCCTAGGTATGTGTAAGTAAATTGTTTGTCCAAATCATACATCATCAATTGTAATCTATCCATGTGTTGGTTGTTTATGGGTTTAGCCATTTCTAACAATTGAAACACATGGCTCTTTAGAACTACAATCCAAATGTTTTGACTTGGGCATGTTGGAACTCCATCATTGTTGAAAGTTATGATGGCCTTTTTTGCTATCCCCAAGGAGTTACCACCAATTATTGCTTCAATAGCTTGACATTGTTTTGATTCCACTTATGAATAATGTTATTATGTAAGCATTTCAAATCAGCTAAAAAAAACATGGAAGTTGATAACGTTCATCCAACTATGTCATAAAAAAATGGTGGAATAGCTTTTGGAACATGGCATTGGTCAACGTGTATAGATGGCCTTGTAAAATAGGTCCTTGGTTCATTGGGATGAGATGATGACAAAAAGGGGTATTCAAGGTTTAAATGATGAGTTTCTTGCCTTTCCACTTAACAATACAATTATGTCGGTGGTGAACGTGGTCTTGTTGCATATTGTGCATGGCTGGGAGGTTGAATAGTTCATTGTGGTGGGTTTTGATGTGAAGTTCTTTCATTAATTGGGTGCAACACAAGGCAAGGGTCATTGTTGCTTATATGTGGTGATGGGAACCTCAAGCCTTGGACTTGCACACATTTATATATTACAACACACAAAAACAATTGCAAGGTTACCCCATGCACACAACACCATGCCAAAACAACATACCAAAGGGAGACAAGATTGAAACCACTTCATTGTATATGGAAATCTAGGTACTCCATTGTACACCATCATACAACCCAAGGTCGTGGTCTTTTGCCATAAAAGGCATTTGCATTATTGTTATCCTCAAACTATGACATAAAGGCTAACCAATTGATTTTGCTTTTATAGAGATGGAGTCCTTCTTTATGGGTGATCTCGTAAATTCAATGCATTCCTTCAAAATTTGCATCACCCGCACCTATGAAATCCACACCCATGCCTCCAAATTCTCATATAAAATAATACATCCAAGATGTAATTGTAATATTCCAACCAAGGAAACACCATACAAAAGCAAAAAAAGTATAATGTGGTGAGTTTAATTATGAAGGAATTTTATGGAAAAAGGTGTGATAAGCAACCTTTAGCCATTTAATGAGTTAAAACATATTGTTTAAATGTAATACAACTATAATATCAATACAACTTATCCATTGCAATGTTATTTAAATAAGAGTCTACATGCTTGCACTTTTAAGTGTTGTAGCAAGGACTGTAGTTGGTTTTCAACTATTGTTTGATGTTTAAGCTTTTCATAAGCATTCACTTGTGGTTGTTCTTTTGTAAAATCATTGTCAAAGCTAACATCTTATTTCACTCGCTTTTTAATGGTATTGTCCTTTTCCTCCAATTCAACATCATTAATGTTGCAATCATATGGTCAACTTTTTCGTGTTCTTTGGTAAGGTTTATGTTTTGTTGGATCCGGTTACTTGAACAAAAAGTCATTACCACAAAACTAGGTGCCTTATTGGCGTTCAAAATCTTTAGGTGAACAAAATAACTAAACTACAACAAAATTAAATGCAAGAAAAATAATCACATATTAACATTCCTACACTAATGTAGCTATATCATTTTGAAGAAACTTGTCACATAATTTTGTTATGGCCAACCCCCATGTTTTTCAAAGGACTCAAGGCAAGAAACCTATAAATTATTGATAGATCCAACAACAACAACATCCTATGTAGCTATAATTGTTACATTTAATGAAGGTTGTTAAATTATGTGTAAGAAATAAAGATAACAACTCATAGAACTTTTTGCACAACCTTGGGAAAGTGGGGGTAAGAAAATGGTAGGTTAGTTTAAGGTTTTTGAAAGGTTCATCCCTTACAACTATGAAACTAGAATTATGGTCAACAATAGATACATGCATGGTCTACTATAATTGGATACTTTCAGCCTCCGCATTAAAAGGAAGACCATAACTCTTGAAGGTCATTTTTTTGTACGTAGGGAAGTTAATAGGATTTAAGGTTACTTGATCACATTGCATGTGTGTAACAACACCAATAACTTATAAGCATTTTCAAGGATTAAAATGTCTAACGCAACCTTAACCTTGGGCTTGCGACCAAGGCAAAAGCTTGTAAGAGGGAAGCCTAGGATTCACATCTCATGCTCCTAGGAGTGTAGGGGAGTGTGAAGGATGAACCTTCACATTCCCAAGTGAGCTCCCATTTTGAAAGTTGGAGTCTAGATGGACTTTCGAATCTTCAGAGAGTAATTGCAGGGGTCAAAAAATATTTTATTGAAGATTTATTTACATCATTGAAAAGATCTTGAAACTTAGATGTCTAAAATAGGCTCGCATGACCCATTTGGACACTTAAAACACAAGTTATGGCCAAAAGAAAGGCCATGAGTTAAATTGCCACTAAAAGTCAGTAATCGCCCCAAATTCCTTGTGTACAAGTGGCGTGCGAAATATCATTGGAAAGATTTTGACGAGGGCTATGACTTTGCTTCAAACCTCATCTTAAGCAAAAGTTTGCACACAAAGTTATGGCCGCCCAAAGTCGCAGAAATCTTAACTGTGGGAATTTCGGGACTCGCACTTGGGAGTCCCGGGACAAAATGACATTTGGGTGCTAGTCCCATGGCCAGCCACA
>Ga0209208_10004470_pt1 | contig 19785 bp, 8 predicted proteins | sample S1TSphfallax_3_FD_187694 | JGI IMG/M metagenome (GOLD analysis project Ga0209208, IMG submission 187694) | Host-associated microbial communities from peat moss isolated from Minnesota, USA - S1T2_Fd - Sphagnum fallax MG (SPAdes) (version 2) | ecosystem: Host-associated > Plants > Peat moss >...
TGCAACATTGTTTTCATGTATTATCCTAATGTATTTCATTAACGATTTCGAACTTAGATTGTCCAACAAGGTGGGTCAATAATATAAATGAGGGATGGAATTTACTTCTATGACATAATCTGATTTTAACGGTATGTTTTGTTGTTTGGTCGCATCAAGGACTCTTAGTGACAATCAAATCACGGGTTCAATCCCACCTTCAATTTGGAATATTTCCAACCTTAACGTTCTTGACCTGGCAAGAAATAACATCTCTGGCAACCTTGTACCCATGAATATTATTAATTTTCCATGCCCAAAAAACTTGACAAAACTGTAAGTATTTTGTTGCATCTTGCACAACTTTTACTTTTCAGATGAGGGGTCAATTGTCCTTCTTGTGATGTGTAGAGCACTAGCTAACATTGAATTGACAAGTACGCTGCCAGACTTCTCAAACTGTTCAAATCTCGTCAGCTTGTAAGCAGCTCTCACCAGGGCTTTTTTTTTAGGATTTTGTGATGTAGCCATGGTGGCGACCATCCAGAAACTAATTTAGCCAATTCTGGCTACATGCCAGATATGAAAGCAGAAAAAAACCCAGGATCCTTCTATATTCTTGGCTACCTACCGGAACTTATTGTAGAAATCTGGCGATTTGAATTTTTTTCTTTTTGAAATTTGGTGAATTTGGACCATTTTTCCCATGAAAAATCCTTTGTATTGGTCGAAATTGCATTTTGCAGGTCAAACTATGACATAGCTTGTTTAATATAGTTAATATTCATTACAAGGTGCAATATATGACATATAAACTGTATGATTTTTGGAATTGTCTTATTGTGAGCTAAAGTAACTAATTATTTTTATTGTTTAAATCTTGGTATTTCAATAAGGTGCAAAATTTTATTACTTAACAAAAAAAGTTTACAATGTTTTTTCTTGTTTGGTGTTGCTAAGGACTCTAAATGACAATCATCTTATTGGAACAATCTCACCTTCAATTTGGGAAATTCCACATTAGCTACTTTAGACCTATCAAATAACAATATCTTATACCCATGGACAATGTGAACATTCCATGCCCAAGTTCTTTGACAAATTTGTAAGTATTCTATCTACTTTCTTACAACTAATATATTCAGGATATATGCCATGATATATGCAATCCACATAAAAACACATTTAATTCATTTAGGACTTTACAAAAGTTCAAAAATGCAAACACAAAATTTACAATATTAAATTTTTGAGTTTTTCAATTATAAATGACTTGGTGGCCACCAAGACCTAGTTGTTAACCACAGGAAAAGCTTTTGAAAAAATACAATTTACATTCCAAGTTATATAAATTAAACCTTGAAGACGCCAATTGTTTAAAAGAAAGAAAAAAAAAATTGGAGGATGATTTAATGAACTACAATTTACATAGATTAAACAAAAATTATATTGAATACTAGAAATCAAAATTGAACCTTAAAGGTGGTGGCCACCAAGCTTGTAACAATATGAAAAGAAATTGTAATAGTTAGAAAATCTAGATTACATAACAAGTAAGAGGGAAAGAAGTTTATTCAGAAATTTATCTAAATTACATAATCAATAAAAAAATTGTATTAAATTTTTTTTTTTACAAATTGAACTTAGTGGGCATTAAGGTGTCAAAACAAAAAGTCTTGAAACAAAAAATCCATTATTTAAAAAAAAACATTTAAAAACCTAAGAGGGTGGTCTAAATTTGAAGGATAATTTAAAAGATAATGTCAAATCCTCCCAGTATTAGAAGTTTTGTCATTATCCATGGTCAAATATGCAACAACATCAGCACCATCTTGGAATAAAAAATTGAGTGGCCAACATTGTTTTCTCCTTATTAGAATGACAAACAATGTTGCATAGTCTACAAACAATAGTACAAACCAACTGCAAAAAAAATTGAATATTAGAAAATGAGGGCATATGAAAACATATACCAATGCATAAATTTATATAAAATGACTTGCAAAAATGAAAAAAATGAAATGAAATTATTCAAGTTGCATACTTGAAGGGGGTTGGTTATTGTGAGCATCACCATTATCATTATCCATATAGTAGAGGAACCAATAATAATTTCTCAAAGAGGAACTTAAATGAAGTTTAAAATATTTGACCATAAAGTCATAATGAATTCAAACCATTTTGGCCCATGGCAATTAAACTAAAGGTGGCCATAAACAAAATGCCAAATCCAACCATTGCACTTTTTTTTTGACAACATCTCTTCCTTAAGTGATTAAAAAAACAAACCACTTTATTTTGGATTCCAAAATGTTTTATTAGGTTTATCGTCAATTAGTAATGTTTGATACTCCAAGTCCCATAAGGTAGCCCACTACAAGCATAATACATGCATTTCAAATCATTTAAATAGTAATGGAACTCATGTGAAATTTCACCAAATATCTTGTAGCATTTTTCATGTCCCCAAATGAAAATGAACTAATCCAAGAAATTTTCAAGCATGAGCATTAGAAAAACTTCCAACACATCTTCAAGTTTCAAACATGACCAAATTACAATGTAAAACTTTTGAAATGTCGTAGCAAGAAAATTTTGCACTTTAGCTCCAACTTCCACTTTGGTTTTGTCAACATTTTTTCAAAACACTCTAACATTCCCTTGTAGAACAGTCGAACGTGGGAAATAACACAACACACCATTGACACTAGGAATCAATAATTTCTTAGGTCCAAGAAATGACAAACATAGATGTGAACGCATTGAAATGCCTTGATCAATGTAACTGGCTAAGAGGAAACATTGAACTATAAATTAATAGAATTTGTCAACAAAACACAATACACAGCATAAAAGGATAATGTGTTATTCAAAATTAAAAGAATCAATCAATGATGAAATCCCATGTGCTAACAATGATTAGTTTTCTATGTTAAATATAGAATACGACAAGCCATAATTATATTGAAAAAGCAACAAATGAGCACCAATCAAGGTAATAATACTTTTTAAAAACAATATTTTAAGAAAAAACCATTAAAATACAAAAGGAATGTAGAATTGCATGCATGAAATGCTTGGTGGCAATAAGGCCACATGCATACAAATTTTAGAATTGTTTATGATAGCCTAACAATATGTTTGTGAAATGCACAACCAATCGACATTTGTGCATGACCAAGTCATATGGAATAATGTATTACATTAAACTTGAATCAATTAAGCTAGACAACAAACAATCAAAATAAAACATCCATGCATCATAATTCAAATCAATAAACCATCCATACATAATGATTTGACAATAAATAAATAAAATATTTCATTTCTTTTTGTTTACATATCTCAATTTCATTCTATTACAAAAAGTTTCATCACGTTTGGCAAAACAATGAGCATTCAATCTGCATACCAAAGGTTACCATGAAACATATCAATAATGTTATCAAAAAGATTCAATTTTACAAACCCACATTCCAAACAAATGCAAGGATTCCAAGTAAGGAAGAATGGTGTTAAGTAAATAACTACTATTATTGTGGGACTCGTAAAAGTTGTCAAAGAAGATGGCACTAAAAGGAGGATTAAACATACTCTTGTGAGGCATATCATCTACTAGCAAAGTATTCTCAAAGGTTGTACCAAGAAATAGATGAAAAAAATCCTTATTGTTTTTATGAAAAACATGTTTTTCAAACTTCTCACGCAAGAAATGATCATTCCTAAAGCAGGAAGGAGAACATTGCTTTTATCAACAATTATTTCCAAGTGCTTCAAAAAGTTTCTCCTCATTACCAATGACCATATATGTACATGGTGAATTTCTTTACACAAAAGGAAAGGGATTCATTCAAGCTAGTCGTCAAAACCACCAAGTGAAATCTAATTTGACCCTCACTAGTAGCCACAAGAACACCATTCAAGCCAAAAATCAAATGATAGTCACTCACCTCCATGGCAAGTCAAGTTTCTAATGGAGTATCCTTAGCAAAATCAAAAGTTGTACTTTCTTGCAAATCCTCTTTTACAAAACCTAAAGTTGTTGCAAATTTTTGATGACTATAATTTGTAAAACTAGAAGTCGTTGTAATTTCTTGCTAATCTTCTTCTACAAAACCTGAAGTTGCAAAAAAAATTCGACTATAATTTGCAAAACCAAAAGTTGTTGTAATTTCTTCCAAAACAAGCTTTGTGAGTGGATGGGAATGAAGTGAACCCACTTCACGCACGACATCCTTGCAAACAATTTCAGCTAATCACATATTATTCTTGGCATAACAAAAGCCATTGCCTATAATTTCAATGAATAAAAAGAAAATTTCAAAATGAACATCTTGAAAGATTACATAGAAGTGGAATAAACAAAATTGAACATTAGCAAAATTTTGGATTAAAAACCACAAAAGGTTTCTGAGTGGATGATCATTGAATGCAATCCAAGCCAATTGGGAAAAAAATTCACACGACATTATGCCCAATGTACTTGACATAATTCTAAGGAAGACATTGTATCACCATAGCCCCTCCATAAAACATTTTCACCATAACATTAAATTAAATATTTTGAAACATATTATTTGGTGGCCAAATTTGGATAAATTTCAAATTATCTTGATTTCAATTATGAACAGTCCTTTGATTTCGTATTATAGAAAGCAAAGTTATAATGATCACTGCAAGGATCTAAAAGCCTTTGAAATTTAGTATTTGCCTTAGTGATATGCCACATTGTAACAAAAGGATTGTTCTGCACAAATGTAAACATAGACTCACCTGTGGAATGAAGAGCATCTAAATAGGGGAATGTCAAGGGACTAATTATTCGTGGTAATATTTAGTTAGTTTATTTTTATATTTCTACTCATTCAATTATTATTTTTGGAATTACTAACTAGATTACATAATTTTTGTCATTGTTTAAAATTGAATAGTTCATAGGAATTTTTTTTTTCAAATGGTTATATCTTGGAAGAGGAAGAGAATGAGGAGAGATTATTCATTATAGAACATTGAATTTTGATGGAGTATGAAACAAAAACACTTTGTTTTCTAGAAAAGTTTCAATTAACTCTAGAATTTGTTATTTTGATGGTTTCTCATACTTTTGTTACTGGATTTTAATTTTGAAACTAAATATGAGTAGATTTGAATGAAAATTGGTATTAATTTTATGATATGTTTCAATCTAGATTTAGATTAGATTATAAGATTAGGAATTTTATATTTACCAAGGAAAACTTCCCCCATCAGGTATTTTGGACATACCTTTACCCCACAATTTCATTTTTCAACTAACATCACATTATTTATTAGGCTTTTCATCATCCTAACAACAATTCAAAGCCCTCTCCACATGTGAGGTACAAATCTTACCCAAGGAAAAACACAAATAAGTAATCCAATTGAAAATAATGTTCATTTGAAAAAAAACATGTAAACAAATAGGAAAGCATTGAATTAACAATCATGTGGTGGTTGCTATTGATTGTTAGAGGACAACCATGGTATTTTTCTACCTATGAGTACCTTACATGTCAAAAATGTCACATATTTTCTTAATTAAGGCCAAGGCTCCCAAAATTGTTTGGCAGTTGCCAAATGTTTTTCAACAAACAACCTAGCTTATTTTAGTGTAATCATTCTTGAATTTATCAAATAATATTACTTTAATTTTACAATAGTAAGGTCATGCAAAGAAAAACACAACAAGACATGATGTCTTCATGCATAATGTAATGCATAGTGTGATGAGGAAATATACTATACTAGATAGATTTCCTCGAATAACACTACACATTTAAATATAGCTTTTCCTACAACTTTATAAAACTTTTACATTATTAGGGTAATGTACATTCTTTGAAATGAATTAAAAGTCACATAACATATTTGGTTGATTTTTTTTCTACTAAATCATTTATTTGACCTACAAAACTATAGGGACTTAGGGTGAAAGCACATTAAAGGTGAGCCACTTTTGTTCAAAAAAGGTGATGTATAACAAGTATTATAATATGCAGTAAGCTCAAATCTTAATGGCATCCTTTGGTTATCCTAAACACAAGTAAAAAAATTTAGAATTTGCACAACATTTTTGAATTCAAAATCAATTTTGATCCAATGGTTAGATGAGGAGGATTGGATAAAATCAACATACACAAAGTATATAACTTATAGTTTTTCAATAGCCATAGGGCTTCATGTTTATGATTCATGAAACATTACCAAACAAAAGAAAATTGAAAAAATAATGCAATGCCCATCTATAAAATTTCCTCCTCTTTAATATAATAGGGGTTTTTCCCTAAAAATAAGATATTATTATGCATTCATTATTAAACAATTGTAAAAAAGCACATTTTTTGAATGGAATTTCATCCAAAAACTTTAAATTTTTAAATTGTTTTAAATTTAATTGATGTATATCAATATCATACATCATAAATAAAAAATACACCCAAGAATTCCATCCACAACCCTAGTTTTGAAATGTATATTCAAATTTTCAAACTTTGTGACAAGTATTATTTTGTCACAAATATATTCCATACATTCAAAATTTTCAATGTTTATTGAATTTTTCAAAATAATTAATTAGATGAAATCTAAAACTAATTAGTTATACTTAAAACAAACAAAAAAATTCAAGATGTGATGTCCATACATTACCAAAACACTTAATTGTAGAAAGATTATACGTATGACTACAATTTTGGGGGGGTTTTGTGTGCTTTCACCCCTCACAAGATCTCTTTAAAAGTCAACACCTTGTAATCTTCACCAACTTTTTGGCTTTCTTCTGCATCTATAGGTGCCAAATCCAACCTAGTTGGTGAAACTATGGATTTATTAACAATTGATGTGTTGACAAGTGCAAGCGCATCCTCTTCCTTCTACGGATGCTCTTGCTCATGATTTTTGGGCCCTTCATTGGCCTCCCACACGAGTGGAATTTCAAAATCAACATTTTTTCAATTTCTCCCCCAAGAATAACCTTTCTTCCTCTACACTTTACTTTCACTATTAGAAACCTTTTACTTATTTTTCCCTCTTGTGACATAACTAGGTTTTTTTTATCCACCTTGGGTGGACTTGCCCGTGGTCTAATTTACAATTCATTTGTTCTTCCTTGTTTGATAGGTATAATAAGTAATTCTTCTTCTTCATCCCCATCAATAGTTTGTGCGCCCTCCATGATCATTAAAATCCCTTCAAGTGGTTGAATTCTCATGTTCTTCATTGCGACATTCATCAACATACAAAAAATACTAAAGCCATCATCTCGCATCGATTTCCTTCCAAATCACGAGGAATGAATTTTAGCACCTTACATTTATTTTCCTAAAAAGCAAGATGACCCATTAGAAAAAAAATCTTACTAAAAAATCTTTTTTAGACAATTTGAAAACACAAAGTTGATAGCCATAAGTTGGATTTACCATGCAAACATACTTCACAACTCCTGCACCAAAGATACTTAGATAAACTATCTCATTTGAAATGATCAACATTAAGATTTGCAAAATCGTTTCTAGATAAACCTCGTGTTGATATAATTGTTGACTTCTATAAATTAAAAAATTGAACTTTCAACTAATGTTAATAATTTCTTGTTTCCTAGAATACCAAGGCACACATTTGTTCCGATTTCACAAGGGAACAAATACACAAACATAAACATAGGAATGTTCAGTAATGTCATCAACAAACTTGAGACCTTTACTTGTTGTGCCATGTGTTGCCCAAATTCAAATCAAATCTTGGTGATAAAAGTTGATTTGATCACGGTTGTTAGTAGGCTCTTGAAGGACTGATGGTTACATATGTAAACAATGACCTTGAAATTGGCCTTAACATTGAGAAGCCCCATAAGAAAACACTCCCAATTAAGGCCTTTCCAATTTGTCAAAACATCATTTATTTTGTGTTCAGACGATAGTGATGGTCCTTGTTACATCATCCTTCAAGAATAATGTTGAAAATTCCTTGTCAATAACATCCAATAGGTTGGCCATCTTATCAACTTTATTGAACTTGTAACGAATGTCCATCAAAATTGCCTCTACTACATTGTCTTCTGAAGTTCCACTTTGGATTTATTTTTCCAAATAACATTCAAATCATGAAGATGGAACCTTGTTTGAAGGGTTCAGCCTCAATTTTTTTTCATAGAAACTCATCATTAATCTTTTAAGTCCAAGATTGAGATCATCTTGTCCAACTTTTCTTGTCCTTCAATGTGTGGCATTATTCATTTGTGTAAAGTTTTTTATTATTGGCAGTTGGCTTTAGATGTCCAAAATGAATCATAATTTCATTATAGATCACAACCTTTTATTTTAGAAACCTTGTGAACATATACATGGATTTGAGGTCAAACCTCCCTCCTTTCACTGGACACTCTTTGAGTGTTATCGTTTTTTTTAAAGAGCCCCCTTATTAACTTTTAAAGTTGTTTTTCTTTTAGGTTTGCCAAACAACCAAAGGTGGAATTTCCAATTGGTTTTGGTCGACATATTAACACATCTCCAGATCCATCAAGTATGTTGCACCTTTCCCATTCAAAAAACACATTCTACCAAAGCTAGAAGACGACATCTACAATAACAAGATGTTCACGCATTCCTTTGTTGATTTTATGTTTAGCACAAGCTTGAGTTTGTCTTCAATTTTTTATGGAAACTGCATAAGTACAAAAAGGATTAGAACTAAAATAGAAAAAATAGCAATAAAGCAACTTCATGCTCAACTTAATGTTCTTATATTAATACCTTGTATTCCTTAGTATGTTAAAAAAATGCATCCAAATTCGAACACAACCTCTAATAAGTGTCCCATATTTGATGCGCGTGTGCAAGGTTTTCCTTATATAAAAAGGTTTCATGCTCAAGTCACAATCCTTGTTGTTTAATATTCTCGGGAGGTTGCATATTTTCACAAAGTCGATGTCCCATACTCCAATAATTTGGAACATGTCGTAAATATCTCAAACATTTGTCCTTGTATTGGGGTCCTTGACAAGTTCACATTAAAGCAAGAAATGAGATTCATTATTGAACTTGGTTTAAACTTTATAATTCACATTGCATATGAGTATATAATATTCAAGAAGAATTAGGGTTCAAAGCAAATGCACCTTTGCTACAACAATCATGTGTTGCCCACTAATAATCAAAAACTAATTATTCTAAATATCTTCCCACTTATTTGACTAACGAGGATGGAAGTGCCTAACAACTATTAGGTGCTTCTCATTGTTATCTATTGAAAGCACTTAGCAATCTCCAAATGCTTCTCCTTGTTATTTGTGAAAAACACATGACCATCGCCACACACTTATTCATGAAACCAACGTAAAGTGTTGGGTGACTACCAAGCATATATTCCAATTGTGGAACTATTGAAATCTAATTTTTTCTAGCTAAAAATGTTGTAGAATGATGCTCAAAATAAACATGTATTATAATGTGTCAATACACTCCCCCATTATTGAAGAAGGTGATCGGTGAGTATTTTGGCCTAAACAATTTGTATCCTAAAGTAAAGCTCAAAATATGGGGGCCTCTCTCCAAGCATAATGGTTTGGGTGGCTAGGTTTTTGACAAAACCAAAAACCTTCATTAAGTTCCATTTAAAAAAAAATGGAAACCAAGACTCTGTCAAAAAAATGCCCATCCACATAAGTTGGGTTCATGAATTGAAGGTCGTATTCATGCTTGAGGACCCATGTAAGAAGTAGGAAGTAGGCCTTGTTTGCCCAATAAATCAAATAACCAATGAGTTCACTTTAATGACCGTTGATGAAGGATTTCTAGTGAGTGATGTGAAGGATAAAATCGCATTAGATGTTTTTGAACATTGAAAATAAAAATTTTGAGCTTTTGTAAATTGAAAAGGATGAATCCACACAAGACTTTCAAAGGGGTTTTGACCGCACATTCATGAACTTCGATGGCTTTAGTGGCCCATAATTAGCAAAAAAAATAACGAAAAGATAAAACTAAGGCTAGAAAGAAAAAGAAAATTTTGACAAAACTAGTTGTGGGGAGGGAAGATAAAGGATTTGATGTGGTAGAGTGTTGATTCATTGATGACACACTAGGTAACAAGTTTTTAGGTTGCTTCCCTTTTGGAAATGACCCACTTTCGAGTGTTATCGTCAAAGTTCATCATTTCAAGAGAGCACCTGCAAACATTGTATATTGTCCTTTCGTGGATATACATAAAGATTATATTAAAAAGAGGATTATGCAATATAACAATTTTGACACCAAAAAGCCAATTTATGTACCTCTTGAAAACCCCTAACAAGGATAGACACTTAGCAACAACTAAATATTCTTTGTAGATAACAAGGAGAGACGCATAGTGGCCACCATATGCTCTCCATGGATAAGAAGGAGAAGCATCTAGCAATCGTTAAACGCTCTTAGTAAATAATAAGGAAAAGTGCCTAATAGCTATTAGGTGTTTTTCGCAAATGCAAGGAGAAGCGCCTAACACCTAACATGTTTATTCCAATGAAAGGATGGAGATGTGGCTTGTGGTCACCAGACACTTTGAATGGAAATCATAAAAAACCACCACACGTTTCCCAATCTAATGTTTTCAGTTCACCTAGCCACCACTAAGTGTTCACCACAAAACTTTTGGACATGGGGTTAAACGCCACCAAGCATTTTCCATTGAAAACTAAAGAAATGCCTAGTGGTCGCTAAACACTCTATGATGAAATCCTATTTAATGGCCTTATGGTGGCCAAGCGTTCTTCGTAGAGAAATTAAAGAAACACTTAACAACTGCCACACGTTTTCATTAGAAAACATGGAGGAGTGTTTAATGGCCCCGAAACATTTATCAATAAAAAACATCAAATAACACCTAGTCATGCCTAGTCGTTTTTAATAAAAAACATTGTGAAATGCCTAGTGGTTGCCAAGTGTTTTTAGGGGGTTCAAGCACGATAAAGTATGCCAAAAAAGTAGTCCTTAAAAAAATTAATTCCAAAAACATTCTTTTCAACATTAACATTAAAAAGATATTAGAAACCTATTTAAATTGCATTTTGAATTCATGGAGCACTTCATTGAGTTTATTGTAAGTTGTACATAAAGTTTGATGAATTTTTATATAAGAAAAATGGATGAAAAATGTTCTAAGTTGGTTGGTTGTTCAAATTTTCCAAAATACTTTTACATTAAAATTGATATAGCTTATGACTAAAATATGAAAAGTTGAAATTATATCCATACACACTAGGCCTTCATCAACTTGAAAATGTAATAATTATAGTTGATGTGTTACTTTCATGTATTTGTAACTCATTTGTAGAACTATGACATGTACTTTCTATACTTACATTTTTAAAAAATTTACTTAAATGCATATTAAAACATGTGTTTCTTCAATATTATGCAATGAAGTCAAAGAACTTATACTTGTTGATCATTTACTTAAATAATATTCATGGATTCAATACATTAAAATATATTTATGGATATTTTCTAAAAATACATCAAGTATCATCGATTGGCATACATTACCATGCTTATGCCCCAAGATGATGGATCAAAAAACACCTAACATTTGTTATGCGTTCTCAAGGTGATGCATTGAAAAATGTCTAGCAATTACTAGTTTTTTAGTATCATTAATTAAAAAATGTCTAATGATTACTAAACATTCATAGCACTATGAATAGAGAGATGCTTGGTGGCCGCCATGTGTTCTCAACAATATTAATTGATATGTTTTTTAAGTGTGGTAGAACTTATAATGGTTTTGTTGCCATTTTGACAATGTTCTGGTATTTTATCCTTCTTTCGGTTGTGGATCAGACAAGGTGGATCTATTTCACAATTTAAATAATAGAAATGTTTGATTAAATGATTGAAAGGTGGTTTGAAAAGCTATAATTAGTTTGAATTAAGGTTTTTACTCATTGAAAAAATGAAAAATTGCAGATTAATACACATGAATTCCACTCCTTCCCCCCACCCTCCATCTTGTGAAAGTTTTTTAAGGTTTAAAGTTTAACTTGCCTGACACCAATACCCTATGTAATTCTCAAAGACTTACTTATGGTGATTAAAAATATCATGATGTAACAAAAAAACCATTGTGCCATGAAATATTGAATTAAATATGTTAGGGCAATAAATGACAGATAATTATTTTTATATCTTGAGCAACACATTGAGAATGAAACATAATAACTTGGTAATTTTTGGTGTTCTTTTCCAACTTTTGTGATTGAAAGTGCAATTTTTTTACAATTTTTTTCTTTTGAAATTGGCTTGGATGTGGAAAAAGTTTTCCATTAAAAAAATCAAGTTGGGTGACTTGGGTACCCTATTGACATAGGACCCAACAACAATAGTGAAATTTGAATTGCATAAATAAAACAAACTTAAACACAATAATGAATATTATAGAAATAAGACATAACAAAGAATGTTACAGAAATGAAATGAAAAACCAAAATTTGTAAAATTGAAAAAAATAATGTGAACTCCAAACTTGACTTAAATTGAAATATGTATGGAATATATTATAGATTAAGAATGTACATCTAATCCATTATCTCCTATGCTACAATTATTGAAAAATGTCATTAAACTTTAACCACAATAAATCCTAAACACTATGTCGATCATCAATGGCACTCTTTTGGTAGAATCTAATTGTAAGGAAGTTCCATCACAACATTTATAACCAACTCTAGACTTCTCCACATGGTGGGATCTAGGTTTAACATCTCTCTAAGCTAAACCCTATTATGTGACATGGTTGATAAATCCACACAATACTTAATGTTAATCTCCTTACCATATGAATTGCACAACCTTATCCACCGAATATGTCTTCAACTTTGGAATTATGAGGGTGTGCCAATTGCATTCATTGAAGAGATTTGATGGACCCTCTTTCTTCATAGGTATAAAAAAGCTTAGGTGCCACCCACCATCAAAGTTGTTGATTTTCAATTTCCTCTTCTATTACACATCCATATGGGGATGGATTATCCTCCCTTAGCCTCCCAACCTCCTCCCAATCATACACATTAATGTATACAAGCGAAAGGTTGTCCAACAAAAAATGCAACTTGATGTGTCTTGTGACAAATCATCATCCAATGTCCTAGACTATTGGATTGCATTCATGGTGCACAAAAATGCCCAAGCCAATTTCACCCATGCTCATTTAAATGTCATGAAACATTGGCAAGACTCAAAATTTGACCCTCCACCTTGCAAAAACTCTTGATTGTTGGGAGATTAGTTTTGGCTATTGTGTATTTCAACATTTCCCTAAATGTGCTTCCATTCCACCACAATTGGTATGCTTACATGGTTTCTGCATGAATGACATAAAATTGTATGACACCCAAATGATTAGTGAAACAAACCAATGTTTCCATAAAAGTTGGCATGGGCGTCATAATTATCCTTAGGTTTCAACTTTTTGCTAGCAAACTCAATGTATGAAGGTACATGATCAAAGTTCTCAATTTGCACTTTGCGAATTTTGCCATGTCCACCTTGCCAATTTGGACTGTTTAAAGCAAGCACAATGGTGGTGGATGATGGCACCCAAATGACCCCTCGTCCTTGTGCTTGGCTCAAGTTTGCCTTTTGCCCCTTCCACTAGAAAAAATCTTATATAATGCAACCATTCAATTTGCGATTATATGTGACTAATTATCATTTATAACTATGTTTTGTCATTTTTACAACTACTCACCATCCTTTTCAATTTATTATTATTATTGTGACTATGATGCCACTAAATTGCAACTATTAAGTTTTTATCCTTCCATGTTGATTAATTTTTTGAACTTTTCACTAAAAAAAACCCTTTATGTCAAATGAGTTACAAAAATAGTTGTAATTTGGTTAATCCAATGTGGTGTACTTATATTTTTTATGTGTATTATGATGTTTTGAAATGCATATTTGGGTATATCTATAGATTATATTACATTCATGACATATTAAGTATACATTTTGAATATGTTGTAAGTGAATTAGGTAGACTATGCAAATACATGAATAGGTAAGTAGGTAGTAAATACATATGTAGTTAAGTTAACTTAATTATTTGGCAAACAAATTACACACATAATAGAATAAAACCACCAATTATAAATTATACAATATGTTTAATAGCTAATAAATAATATTAATTATAAGTAAATTAATTATTTTAATAAGATTAATGGATTCATTAATATATTTTAATTTTTAATAATTTTCTATAATTAATAATAAATACTTCTTTGTTAATTTATTATTTATGAATGGATTTAAATTTCACCATTTTTTAACCAATTTTAATTTTCCAAGGTCTAGCTAACTTTTTATTTTTCCAAGGCTTAAACAAGGTTTAACCAATTTTTAATTTCACTAATATAATCAAAATTTGGCCAAGTTTAACCAAATTTTAACCAACATTTTAAAGAAATTAACTAATTAAAAAAAATTAACTATAGTTTTGCAAAGGTTTAATCTAACCAAAATTTAGGCAAATTTGAATTTAACCAATGTTTTAGTTAGCCAAGGTTTGGTTAAATATGAGTTTAACCAAATATGAATTTAGCAATTTTTTTGGTTTAGCTAAAGTTTGATTAAATTTGAGTTTAATTAATTTTTAGTTAAGGTTTTTCCAAATATGAGTTTAGCCAATACTTAGCCAACACTTGGGTTTTGTCAAAGTTTTGCCAAATTTGTATTTAGCCAACGTTCAACCAGAATATGAATTTAGGCACAATTTCGCCAAATATGAATTTAACCAATGTTTAGCCAAAATATGGGTTTTAACCAAGGTTTTGCCAAATACAAGTTAAGCCAAAATTAGGGGTTTGTAAAGGTTTTGGCAAATTTTGAATTTAACCAATTTTTAGTTAAAATATGAGTTTAGCCAAGGTTTTGCCAAACATGAGTTTATTTTATATCTTGAAAGAATTTAAACTAATTTAATATCAATGGTTGAAATTTATGTTATTTCCATCTTTTACAAATTTATATGTAATTAAACTAGGTGGCAAAGGCTACAACTTGTTTCATAATGTGGGGATAAACCCATTCAAAGCAATTAATTTGCCTTTGTTTTCAACTTCTTAAGTTTCTTGAAGTACCATACTAATAGCTTCAATGAAATTCCCACCTACCAATTCAATATATCATATGGGAAGGTTAGTTTTAGGAAGCAAATCTTCAAATCATTTAATTTTAGTTCCATGACCATTTCAACACTTAACTTTAAAGTTTTGGGATTCAACAATTGGGATTCTCAAATATTTTAGTTTATTTATGTCCATAATTTTTTGTCCAATTAGTTTTCTACCATTGTAATGGTGTGAAAGGTGTAAAAATCATTGAGTTCAATTTTAAATAGGTCATGCAAGTGTAACTAAAATGAGTGCTAATGGTTGATGGATGGGGTAACCAAAAGTACCATCACTTTTGGTGGGTTGTTTTGGGTTTGGAAGATTAAATGTGATCAACAAGGGGTTTAAGGAAGAAGGTTTTTTCATTGGAATAGGCATGTTTTGTTTCTTATGTTTATGCTTTTTATGTTTATGATTTGCAAGTTTTTGATGACAATGACTTTTTTGCTAGATTTTGTGGCAATTGTTTAATTGTTGTGGAATTTTTTCCTTGTGTGTTATGTTTTAAGAATTGCAAAGTAGAGCACATGCCTTTAAATCACCATAGAATGTGGTTTAAAATAGATTAGTTTCTTTTATCTTCCTTCCATTATGCCACTAAAACCTCACAATCTTTGGACAACATTCATAAATAAAGTCATGGGTATGGTGGTGGAGGGGTGATTGAATTTTTTTTATCCCATATTGTTTGTCTTTTTATCCATTGTTGTAAACTATATAAGTAGATGTGCACCATTAAATTTTTTAATCCCAAATCAAAATAAGATCATTCTAAAAAAACTACCTACCTAGGCTTTAGCTATCTACCTACCTACTTTAAGCCTATTTTGGTAACTATTTACCTACCTAATTAATATACATACATATTTACTTGTTTATCTACCTAGATACCTAGATACCCACCTAACCTATTGACCTACATTCTTAATCCACCAACTTAATTAACATTGGTACATATATAATTAATGTTATTGACTTAAAGCACTACCTACCAATTAATACATAGCCTAACCTATTACCTATTAACCTAACTTACTATCTATTAATTAACACCATAATATACATAAAAAATACACTATTATTATTTATCATCAATTTTGGTGTTTTAATACCATTTTTTCTTAAATATAACCATAATTTCAGTTTTAATTTTATAAAATATTTGAAAATAATTGTGATGATTTGGAAAATTAACTTGAACTTATTTTAATTTTTACTTGTAATTTCTTTAATAAATTTGTTGGAATTTGATTAATTTGCAAGGATACAATTATTATACAAATATGGACAATGAACAAAACCCTCCAATGTTTTTTTAATAACCACACCATGAAAGGATGTGGATGTGGGTCATTTTTTCACATTTGCACCCATATAACAAACAACCATTATGGGATAATTGCAACAACCATAAGTTTTCATAAGATGATAGTCTAAAACTGATTTTTTTATTAGTTTTTAAATTTGGAAACCATCATGATGACATTTTTTCTTATTGAAACAATGTAGCCCACAAAAAAAAAGGTTTATAGAAATAGATTAAATGACACAATCACATTTATATTCAAGGCTTTCAAGAACAATATATAAAAAGAAGGCATATCACAACATAAATTTATTCCACAAGAGTGTCACTACACAACATAGTCACATTGCACCTTAATCATCTTCAATCTAAACCATGTTTAGCCCCAAAAACATTTCAAGAAATGGGGAATGGGATTATATCCTTTCAAAACCTTTCTTAGAATATCATAGAATATTAGGTATGGGTACAAACTTTTAACTCAAACAAACAAATGTTTAGAATTTTTTTTTGTTCTTGATAAAAGGTTTAAACTCCTAAACACTCATCCTAACCCCATATCCCAAGTACTTCCTAAACATTGAATTGCAACATCACAAACTTTCCTACTCCATTATGATTTTTTCATAAATAGACAACCCCAAGGAAGTCCCCACATATAACCATAGTTAAATATTTAATTCCCAAAATTTTCATTTTTCCTCTCCACATTCTTTTTCCAAAACTTGGCCATAACTTTATCCTGTTTTATATTCCCCTAGATTTTTCATCATATCCTTCCTCATATTTCTAATTTATTTATTGACCATGGTCCAATTACAATAGGCATCATGAATGTAACAAAGAAATCATGGTGACCTAACTTCCTCAAGACCCACACTAATGTTGCAACCAAGACATTTCCCCATAATTAAGTTATTATACAATCCAACAATCTAAATATTTCACAAGAACACAAGAAACATTTAACTCCTTCAAAAGTTGAGAGAATGCCCCCATCCAACATTGCGACCTCCTCAAATTGCCTCTTCCACTAATGCCAATTTTTTGCACCAACCAACATAACCAATCTTCCACATTTGCCAGCAAAAGCAAACTTTCACACAAGATAAAAACTACAACCCACACCACACATATAGGGTTGACAATAAATGGTATGTTTGCACTTTACCCACCATCACCGTCCAACACTTGCACAACAACACAAAACACCACAAAACAAAGTTCTATTCCAAAAAGAAAACATTAATCCTTCGTAATGCCCTTGTTAATTGTGTTCACACATCATAATCCAATAGTGACTAGCTAAAAGTTGAAGTACTATCTATTATTCCAAGCATTTTCATCTAATACTTCATTTTAACTTACATTAATATTATCAACCCTCATGCATCATGATGGAAAGACATTCAATTTTATAATTGCTTATGGGAAAAGAATGGAAAAACATTAAACATGTGCAACAAATTAAATGTGGCATATGTCTTGATGTAGTTGTAGGACAATGCCCAACAAGAAAAATATTTTTGAATTTTTTCATTATTCTTGAACTATGATTAAATTTTAATCATCTTTCTTACATAATATTTTCAAGAGAAAAAGCATGATCTAGTGGTTATGATCTCCTTTTTCAACCAAAGGGTTCAAGGTTTAATCTTTTTTTCAAAATTGTTTTTCTTTCCATGAACAAAATGAGTGAAATAAAAACCTCTAGGTAAGTTTTTCAAGTTAGATGCCCTAGGTAGAAGGGATATTTTATGTGGAGGAGACAAAATATTAACCTCAACCATGTTCTCGCAAGGATAAGGGGATTATGTTGACCCAAGGAGCAACTTCCCTTGGGGAGAAATGGACTAAATTGCCTTGGGGAGCAAGGTCCTAAATGTTTAACAAGAAAATATAACAAGCAAACTTTGTCCAAATCAAATGTTTCTTGTCCCATTAAAAAGCTTTCAAAACATAAAGATTTAAAATAATCTTGCATTTTCTATTTCAGGTTATGAGATCAAAGGTGTGTTATAAAGAAAAGTTGAAAATTAAAATTTTGAAGTTCCCTTTTCCTTGGGACTAAGTTGCCTTAGGGAGTAATCCCCCCCCCCCTTTTACCCCAGGGAGTAAATTCTCGAATGTTTGACAAGAAAGTTCAAAGGGCAAACATTGTTTGAATCAAAAAAAATTTACAATTGAAAAGATCTTGAAACTTGGATATCTAAAATGGTCTTCCTTTCTCAATTTGAGGTTACGAGTGAAAAAGTTATGGAAAAATGAAAAGTTAGGTCTCAAATTTTCAAGTTTCAAAAGTTTAGATGGTCAATAAATAAATTAGAGATATGAGGAAGGAGATGATGAAAAATCTAGGGGAATATAAAATAGGATAAAGTTATGGCCAAGTTTTGGAAAAAGAATGTGGAGAGGAAAAATGAAAATTTTGGGAATTAAATGAATAACTATGGTTATATGAGGGGACTTCCTTAGGGTTGTTTATTTATGAAAAAATCATAATGGAATAGGAAAGTTTGTGATGTTGCAATTCAATGTTTAGGAAGTACTTGGGATATGGGGTTAGCATGCGTGTTTAGGAGTTTAAACCTTTTGTCAAGAACAAAAGGATTTTCTAAACATTTGTTTGTTTGAGTTAAAAGTTTGTAGCCATACCTAATATTCTATGATATTCTAAGAAAGGTTTTGAAAGGATCTAATCCCATTCCCCATTTCTTGAAATATTTTTGGGGCTAAGCATGGTTTAGATTGAAGATGATTAAGGTGTAATGTGACTATGTTGTGTATTGACACTCTTGTGGAATAAAACTTGGGGAGAAAGTGACTCAATTATTTCTGAGAGAAGGGGTGTAGAAAAATTTCACCCTTGATTCTTTTTTTTGTCATAGCCTTTTATTCATAACATCCAATAATAATTTTAAAAAACCATTTAGATACCTATGTTTCAAAAGCCTTCCAATGGTATAAAGAATGTTTGATTTGGACACTGTTTGCCCCTTAAAATTTCTTGTTAAACATTGTGGAACTTATTTTCAAAAAGAAATTACTCTTTGAAACAATTAAGTCCCCTTTTCCCTAGGACATGGTGAGGGCAACCATTTTGTTTCCTCCCTAAGGAAAATCCTTTCTTCCACAAAGCATCTCGTTTGAAAAAGTTGCCCAAAGGTTGTTTTTCCATCCATTTCGTTCATAGAAATAAATAAGATAAATAAAAGAATTGAACCTTGAACCTTTTGATTGAAAAAGGAGATTCTAACCACTAGATCATGTGATTCTTGAAAATATTGTGTAAAATAGATAATTAAAATATTAATCATAGTTCAAGTTTAGT
>Ga0209208_10004472_pt1 | contig 19782 bp, 17 predicted proteins | sample S1TSphfallax_3_FD_187694 | JGI IMG/M metagenome (GOLD analysis project Ga0209208, IMG submission 187694) | Host-associated microbial communities from peat moss isolated from Minnesota, USA - S1T2_Fd - Sphagnum fallax MG (SPAdes) (version 2) | ecosystem: Host-associated > Plants > Peat moss >...
CGACGTTACCGCCAGGCGGTTCCCACCTCCTCCAGATCCCCCTTTCCCCCCTTCCTCGCGGGGCCCATACGAAACTATTAAATATATTTAAATATGGTTTTATTCATTGCATTAAATAACGTCTGAAGAACTCTTATCATATGCTCCTGGAATCCCTTTACATTTTATTATAGTTTTTCGTTTTATATAATTTGTGAATGCATCTTTGAAGCTATTGATTGATTTGATTGCATTTTGTTAAATTTTGGATAGGATATTTGAAATTTCATGCGTTCATGTTTGTAATGCCAATTGCATAATTGTCTTTTCCTTCACTTTGCCATGTGTCATACTTGTGTAAATACTTTTTATTGTACATTCGCCCACTTATAAGTTATACTTACATTGTATGTATAGGGTAAATGTTGAAATATTTATTGTTCCTATTCAAATGCCTTGTTCATCCAAACCATGTACTCATCCTACCCCCTTGACATTACCCGCTTTATACTTTGGATTCCATCCCTGAAATCTTTATAAAATGATAAAAAATGAAATGAATGTTAAGGGGGTAGGATGAGTACGTGATTTTGGATGAACAAGGCAGTTAGGGTAGGGACTAATAAGGGAACTTTGTTAGTTTGAATTTTGAATTCTTATTATTTTGATCATGATTATGTGACTTGGGATAGTTCATAAGGTTAAAGTTCTAGAAAACAAAAGGAGAGATGAAGGAGACAAAGAATTTAGAGAAGAGTAGGAGGAGCTATAGGTACTTACAATAGAAAACCACAGACTATGTTTCTTTGGATTTTTTTTAACAAAACATGGAACTATGTTATAATTTTTAGGAATGTTTTTAGTAGTACAAATAAACACAAACTTCTACAATGAATTATATATACATTTTTTGTGTGAATTTTTTATAGTATTAAATTATGATGAAATGAATTGTAATCTTGTTTATGAAGTTTGTTTTTTTTGCATTTTAAAGTGTAGATTTTGGTTATATGTAATAACCATGAATATGATGTTTTAATAAGTGGTAGTGTTAAGTTTATTGAGACTTAAGACATGAATAGTCAACATATGCATGTGAAATGCAAATATGTTGTTATAGTAGTGTGAAATATTATGCAAGAATTTAAATTTCACTTATACCATTTGGGCACCATCTTATGGAGATTTTTTTTTTTTGGTTCTTTTTTTCAATAATGGGAAGCTTCTCTACAAATTTTGTTATGTATTGTAGATCAGAATTTTCAAACAAATAGTGTTTTTTTTCTTTTCCAATTCAAAATTTTAAGGGGTATGTTAGAAAGTACCAAAGCTCTACATGTTTGATGCCATAAAGACTACATAACAATTTATAGTTTCTAAAGACAAAGAATTATGAAACAAAATGAAACAAATGGTGACCCGAAGTTTATAACCACAATTGGACTTGGAGGCAAATCGGCAAGTTATTGAAAGTCAGACAAAAGATAATTTTGAAAATGGAGAGGAATATGCAAGGCATATAGAAACCCCATATTAGAATTTGATGTTGAACAAACAAATTTTGATAATAAAAGAAAAGTTTACATGGCATAGGTTGTTTCTACCACAAGAAGTGGTATAACGAGACATATGGACTAAGGGTTTTTAGAGAAGGCACAATTCAAGATGATGATCTCCACAAAGAGAGATGTAGTTGACTACACATTTGAATGAACAGATGCAATATATTTTTCAGCCACAATATTTCATTCAAAGTCATAGAAATCAAAATGGAGTAGGGACTTTTATAATGCTTAATCAACTACAAGAAGTTTCAAGTGCAAAGTCAATGACTAATCGAGGGAGCGATGTTACAAAAGGTATACAACCCAAGTTTGTGCATTAATCTACATCTCCAGATTACTATGAACCAATGGAACACTAAGAGGTGGATGAAAACACCAATCTTGATGTGTTTGAGGAGATTATTAAAACTTCCCATGATCATCTAAGTATGTAAAAGCATAGGTGAATATGTTGGATGAAGTACCACAATTGTACATACATTAAGGGAATCCAAAGTTGGATCAAACAAAATACATAGCTAAAACACGAGATCATGAAAATGTGGATTTGGAGGTGATTAGGTTACTTTCAGGGGTATGTGCATTTTGTGAGGAAGGACATGCAATCATGGATTGTCCTTTTGTGCCTTTTCACATTATAGTAGGTATTGTTAATTATGTGGAGTTACAAAATGTGGTAGGAACATTAATGGATCAACCACCAAGATAGGAACTAGAATTCATGTAGTCCAAAATAGATTTTAGAAGCATGGAGTTGGGAAACCAATTAGGACCACAAAGTCAACAAATTCATCCATCTATTCAAACCAAGAGTAGAAAACTAGAGGGGTATTCACATCCACATATTGCACCATAATGGATACCAATGGGTAATCACAAATTGGAACATCATTGATCTCATGTCAACACAACTCCATCAATAGTGTTAGAAATGACAGTTGTTGAAATTCAAAAACAACATGTTAAAGTAGGAGTTACTCAATCACTTGATGTAGGTACAACAACCATAGGAGTGGAAATAGTTGTTACGTCTAACATAGACGTTGTCAAAAGGGGAATATTAATCGGATTTGTAGCAAAATTGGGTAGTGGATCAAATGGAATCTTAACAAGAAGGAATTTGAGTCAAAGTTTGACATTACCAACAACTAGTACTAGAGTTGTTAGCACACTTCAAATGGTGTTTACTAATCCAATAATGACTACTCATGTGAATAGGATTATAGATCGACCATTAATGAATTCAATGGTTATTGGAAAGTACAAAAATGCAAATGCTACAAATCCAAGAAACGGATACCAAGAACCATCTATTATAACTATATCAATTCTTGATCATAAATATGGCCATTCTGTTATGCCAAACAAGGTAGCTCTTAAGTATCTTGATTTCAAAAAAGATGTTGATCCAAATGCTCATGTCAAAGTGTTCAATTTTGTAGTAAAAGTAAATGCAGAAATTTATGAAGAGTATATTGCGCCAATGTGTTTAACTATACATTAAAAAATATGACATCAAACTACTACCATAATTACATGTCAAAATTTCTTCACTATATTTTTTTGAAACTTACACATGCATTTTACAAACGTCATCAAAAGATTCAGAATGACGAGCAAATATACATGGAGCTGAAAAACATGAAATAGGAGGAAATTGAGAAGATGGAGGTTTATTATGAGTAGATTCACAAGTTGGTTCACGGTTTACAAGTCCTAATCATAAACAATTTTCTAATTATTCTACTTAGAACGGGTTTGTAATCATACCTCAAAATTACAATTGTAGGGATGAAATTGTTAACACTACAAAAGCATAAGGAAGTGACAATGTTGTGTGAAAATGTATGACTACTACAGAAGCAAGGAATGCACTATCAATACCACAAAGTACCAAATAGGCAACACTAGCAAAAACACAAAGTAATATAGGAAAGATTGACAAACATTGCACAAATTTTGGGCCAACAAATCACAATGTGGAAACATGCAGAAAGAAGAAAGTGCAAACCACGATGGCAACCACAAAAGCAACACAATCAAATCAAAAAACACATAAAACATCTTCATATGCATGTCACATTTGTGGTTTAATGGACATAAAATGACAAATTGTCCAAAGTTTGTTGAGATGTAAAAAATGTTTCATGGGCATTTTGTGACAATAATAAAGGTTCAACATGTAGTTGAGACACAAACAATCATTGTGGATGTGAATGTGATGGATGTTAATGTTACAACAAGAAATAAAATAACTAAAGGACATGTGTTCAAGGATATAGAACCAAGAAAAACAAAGAGTGTTGATGATTAAAAGAGTGGTTGAAGCAATCAATGGTGGAGACAATTCAATAGATTCAAAAAACATAAACCCAAACAAAAAGGCCATCCACATCTGTGGAGGGATGGAACACAACCTGGCCGGGTATGCCAAATACTACTCATATGGATCCATAGAAATCTCAAGAAGTAATGAAGGGAAATTGATCACAATAGAAGAGATTTTTCTAGACATTGGTGAGCAAATGCTAGAAACAAGTTATATTTTGAATTTAAGACATTTGCTTGAAATAGCTCATGAATTAAAGATATATCTTTGGTAGAAACTAAAACTAGAAAAAATTTAGAATGTAAGTAAAGCAACCACAAAAAAACAAATTGGTTCTTCAACACCAAAAGTAAGGACAATTGATGTAGCAATACATAATCATATGGCAGTTATCCAAGTACATATTAGGAAGAATACAATAGAGGATGTGTTGCTAGATGGAGGTTTTAAAGTTAATATTATCACAAAATAGTTGAAATTAAAGTTAAAGCTTCTAAAGCCTAAACCTGAACCATATAAACTCAAGATGGCAAATTAAACAACCACAAAACCAGTGGGGTTGATAAGAGATTTGATGATATAAGTTCATGACATTCCTTACATAACTACTTTTATTGTATTACATAATAATATGCTAAATTTTAATTATTCCATGTTGTTGGAGAGACCACGGTTGAGGGATGCTAAAGCGGCAAATGATTGGGGAAGTAACATTGTTACCATATAAAGGAATGGGACAATCAAAACAATTACAATTACCAAACATTTGGGAGGTGAAGTAAGAAGACCATAAGTGTTACTATGCATAGTAATGACATTCTTCATTTTGCACTTTAAAATTCGCGAATTTTAAAATTTTGCACCTTGTCAAAACATTCTTCGGCGCGAATGTTTACCAAATGTTCACCGGTTGATCTATAAAATTCGTTAAAATTCTTGCTTCTTTGGGCTTCCATAACATTCTCGCACCAAGAATGTCATAACTATGTTATTATGCCACGAATATTAGAATGGCATCATAGATGAAGAACATATAATCCTTGTTATAGAACCATAAATGTTCTCCATATGAACAATTAGTTTACATGAGACATTTCAATCTATGAAAACCAAAAATGTGGGGATCATGGATATAGATGTGAAAATAATTATTTCAAAACAAGGATATGAAGTACAAAGCAAAGAGAAAAAGTGATGCACTCCCAACATTTTGAAGGACTCAAATGTGAGTCCATGTAAAAAACAGCGGAAGAGGGATGAATCGAAGCACGTTCCCTAACTCACAACACTTTGAGGGGTAGAGGGGCGTTTTGGAGTTCCAGGATGGAAGTAGGAAGAGTTGACAAGCTTCATTCACTCACACGAGCCTACACACAACCCACACAAGGTGGTTAGTGCATAGTTGGAGCACCCTTGGTGTTAGGATGAGCCACAGGCAACATGGACACACAAGATTCACCACGGCTCGGACTTGGGGGGAAGCCACCACCTTCCCCCTTATAGTATGCTTTGTGGCTGGCCACGGAGCCCACATCTAAATGGTTTTTTTCTCTCGGGACTCTCGAGTGGGAGTCCGAAAATCACACCAATGAGGACTTCTGTGACTTTGGAGCCCCATAACTTTGCGAACAGACGTCGGACCGAAGTGTAATGTGAGGCAAAGTTATAGGTCTCGTCAAAAGCTTTCCAAAGGTATGTCGCACATTGTCTACAACCAAGTAAATCGAGTCGATTCCCAACTTTTTCTAGTCGAGAGTCAAATTGACAATTTGACTCCCAACCGTTCTTTTGGCCATAACTTGTGTTTTAGATGTCCAAATGAACAATGCGATCCCATTTTAGACATCTACGTTCCAAGAGGTTTTTAATGATATAAAGAACGCCACAAGTCATTGAGTTTTGACCCTTCAAATCACTCTTTGAAGTTTTGGGAATCCATTGAGACTCCATTTCCCAAAGTGGGAGTTGCCTTGGGAGTGTGAGGGTTCACTCCCTCACATTTTCCTACACTTTCTTACACTCCCGAGAGTATGTGATGTGACTCCCGAGCTTCCTCTTGGCCCGCAACCTTGTAACCTTTTTGCCTTGGTCATAAGCCCAAGGCTAGGGTTACGACAAAAAGATACTTGGCAATAGATATGAGCAAAAAATAGCTCTAGAGGATAAGGTGTATCGAAAAACACTATAAACATCAACTAGGGAATGTTATAGTGGATGAAACTCCAACAAAAATCAAAGCACAAGGATTGTAGGTAGCTTGATGGACATTAATTAAAAATCAATAATTGATGAGGCTTAATCTAGGAACTGATGCAAACCATAGATGGTGAATATTAATGCACAACTGAAAACAAACAAGGTGTTGGAAGTGGAACAGTTGTTCAAAGAATTCAAAAATGTTTTTGCATGGACATACAAATATTTGAAAAATATTCCACCAAAACTAGCACAACATAGAATTGAGTTAGAGACTACTATACCACTAGCACATCAAGCAAGGTATAGATTAAATCCAAATTATGCTACAATAGTCAAATAAAATATAAATAAGTTGTTAATAGTTGGATTCATTGTATACGTAAAAGAAGCTACATGGTTGTCACCCATAGTAGTAATACGCCAAAAAAATGGCAAACTAAGATATGTATAGATTTCAAAAAACTAAATGTAGCCACATACCCATTACCTTTCATAGATGAAGTGTTGAACATAGTAGCAAGGTATGAAGGATATGTTTTTTAAGATTGATATTCAAGATATCATCAAATATCGATAGTTATAAGGGACATATACAAAATTATATTTGTTACGAACTAGGGGGCTTTTATATGGAAGGTGATGTCATTTGGAGTTAAAAATAAACCTCCAACATATCAAAAAAGATTGACCAGAACATTGAGAGAGTATTTGGAAAATTTTATGATGATATTTCTAGATGACTTTACAATGTATAATGACATGGAAAGTTATTTGCAGAAGCTTAGACTATGTTTTCAAAAGTGTAGAGGATATAACATTTGTTTAAATCTAGACAAATGTGCATTTATGGTGTTTTCAGGGATGATCTTGGGATTTATTGTTTCCAAAGAAGGGAAACTGCCAAATCCAAAGAAAATACAAGCAATAGTAAACATGCCACCACTTATGAATGCCAACAAATTCAAGTATTCAATGGGATCACATAGTTTTATACATGTTTTATAAAAAAACTTTGTTGCTATTATGGCACCTATCACTAAATTGATTAGAAAGACAAACTTTTCTTTGGACATAGGAACCATTTATGAGATGGGGACTTGATTTTGTGGGGCCAATAAAGCTAACAAGAAGATATTTTATTTTATTTTATTTTTTGGTAACCACAAATTATGCTACCAAATAGGTGGAAGTAAGAACATTAAAAACTAATATTGTGTTGTGGATGGACTACAACTGAGTTACCAAGGTGGAAGTGTGCCATCCATTGGAAAACCATTATGAATTATGCCTCAATTGACTTACCAAGGTGGAAGTGCACCATCCATTGGAAACCATTTATGAGTTATGACTCAACTCTGGATGGACTACAATTGAGTTACCAAGGTGGAAGTGCACCATCCATTGGAAACCATTTATGAGTTATGACTCAACTCTGGATGGACTACAATTGAGTTACCAAGGTGGAAGTGCACCATCCATTGGAAACCCATTATGAGTTATGCTTCAACTGTGGATGAACTACAACTAAATTACCAAGGTGGAAGTGCACCATCCACTAGAAAATGAGTTACCAAGGTGAAAGTGCACCATCCATTAGAAAACCCGTTATGAGTTATGATTCAACTGTGGGTGAACTACAACTAAGTTACCAAGGTGGAAATACACCATCCATTAGAAAACCCTTTATGAGTTATGACTCAACTGTGGATGAACTACAACTAAGTTACCAAGGTGGAAATACACCATCCATTAGAAAACCCTTTATGAGTTATGACTCAACTGTGGATGAACTACAATAAGTTACCAAGGTGGAAATACACCATCCATTAGAAAACCCTTTATGAGTTATGACTCAACTGTGGATGAACTACAACTAAGTTACCAAGGTGGAAGTGATCCATCCATTGGAAACCTGTTATGAGTTATGACTCAATTGTGAATGAATTACAACTGAGTTACCAAGGTGGAAGTGATCCATCCATTGGAAACATGTTATGAGTTCTGACTCGACTATGGATGAACTACAACTGAATTACCAAGGTGGAAATGATCCATCCATTGGAAACCCATTATGAGTTATGACTCAACTGTGGATGAACTACAACTGAGTTACCAAAGTTCCACCTCCCACCTTGGTAATCTATCCCCGAAACCCTCATACTTTGGACTCTCCCCTCACACTACTCGAGTAACTAGTAACAACCCATGTAAGTGGATAAATATCATATGTAAGTAAGTAGCTAAGTCACTTGGTGACTCCTAGATAAGTAAATTCATGTGGATGGTTAGTATGTCATAGGTAACCATGGTGGTTAGCTATGGGACATGAATACAACGAACAAGTATTTCCTGTCCGTACACCATCCTTCCTTCATTGTGCAATGGTGGTGGGCGCCGGTAGCAGGAGTCTCACTATGGACATAAGGAGTACATCAATTTCTTAAGAATTTCACCAAACTATCCTCCATCTTCAGCCTTTGCATTCATCAGCTTTCCTGTTTTTTCACACTAGGGAAGTTCACTAATCAAAATTTCATCTTTTCTCCTGCATTTCATGCATCAGTTTTTCATCCATCCTCAGAATAACAGTCATTCACTTGTCATCCATCCTTCACATCCGGATTTAAAGTGGGACCTTTTCATCTGTATCATAATTATGAATAGATACTGTAGTACGTTGGTCACTTTGACACAGGCTTGTTGAGAAAGTGATTAATTTTCAATATTCTATTTTTGCAAATAATATATTTTTTATTACCCTTTAAAAAAATTCCGAAAAAAAACATTTTTTTGGAAAATTTCAACATTTCTGAAAACAACATAATTAGCGTTGGACTGGTCAAGTTACTATGGTAGCATCTTCTAACACTTTTTGGGTGTCTTGTTGGACATGAAACACGGAAGTGAAGCACCTACCCCTTTCTAAATCCGGCTACCCAAATTACATACCAGAAGTTACAGATATCTCTAATATTCTGAAAACAACGGAGTGTCTGCTCCAAGAGAGACGCCATATTCCATTCTTGCGTGATGCTCCGGAGCACAATAAGAGAATGACGGTATTTTTCCCATTTGCTTTGTGATACACACGCATATGCTGGTTGAATGTAGTGGCTAGCCTATTTCAATGGTATTTTGATTCTCCCTTTTACTTACAGAGGTATGTGGTCCTGTTGTTGATGCATTGGGCACATGCTGGTTGTTATGGTTATGAGTTTCAATCCTCAGGTTTAGGTTAGAGGCTTTTGAGCTTTGTGGTACAGATCCATTTAGACCATGGGTTGAGAAAAAAGAGCCTTTGGGGGTGTGTCTACTACATGTCAACTACCCATTTCTGGATGGCACAAACAACATGGTCCAGGTTTAATCTTGGGGGTTTCATGAAAAAGTCTCGTGAAATATTGCTTTGAAATAGACCTACAAACCTCATCAAAAGAAGCTACCTTAACTCATAGCATGTTATCCCAAAAAAATTTATTGGGATCTAGGTTGGGTGCAACAAAAGAAAGATTTCATGTGGACTTGTGAACCTCATCAAAGAAATTTAACCCATTTGTAATATGTTGATGCATAGGAATCAACAATGTCATCTCTAGTTGTGAAAAAGTCTAAAAAAATAAAAAGTCGGTATCAACTATGGACTTGCAAACCTTTTCAAAAGAAGCTCCCTTATTCATATATCATCTTGACATGGCAACATCATGGTCGTTCAGTTGGGGTGTGTGGGTTGGGGGGGGCCGGGGGGTGTCAAGCAATTTGCAAGACCTCGGTCTGTAAATAATTACCTATTACACAAAAGAGTTATCCTTAAAGTAATGAAAACACAGCACCAGAACCCTGAGTTTGGGGTGAGATTATAAATTTTTAAAAATTTAAAAAAAAAAGAAAAACCTTGCAAAAGAGTACATTAGCATTCAAGTGGGGTAAAACTCAAAAAACCATCAATTTTGGTGGTAAATCCTGTCTTTCCATTGCTGCTACATATATTTTCACTGCACTTACCTATACAATTACTATAATTACTCTCAGAGATTTAATAAAAATTTCCTTTTTTTTTTGCGGATACCACTGAAAGATGGGATAGGCGGGTAAAAGGAAGCCCAAAGATAGGGTGAATACAGGGTGACCCTACCAATAACTCTATTCAACTGTCAGTTCGCAGACGATAACTAAGAAAACAAATTCAGACAGCCAATTCCAGCAATCCCATTGGCCCGACTTTAAAAAAAATCTTTAGGTCTTCAGACAACCCTATTTTGTGGAAACGTTGAATTTTTTTCCCAAATGATCTTCATTAATCCTACTCACTAGAGGCTTTCCAAGAATAACACGGGCATACTGAAATTTCACTATGATTTTTTTTAATTTAAATGAAATTCTGACTTTAAAATTGCCCAACCTTCAATAACTTCCCAATCATTAGTCCAAAAATTATGAAACCAACTCAGTGCACCTGTACTGATCAAGGGCTTTCTGATAGGAATGAGACAATAGGCACTATGGTTTTGGAGATCTCAATGTGAAAAATTAAACAAAACAGAGAAACAACTTTCTTTCATAAATAACCATGTCATGTTTATATTTTTTTTTGACATAAACTAAAGAACATTTAGTTTGGATACTCCTTAACTGAATTATTTTTTTCTTTAGCAGCTAAGATTCCCAAGTTATTGAGAGCTAGTCACAGTAAAAATTATGTATAAGTGCATATTAGCTAGGTTTGGATGTCCTTTGACTATAGTCACAGATCAAGGAGTTCATTTCATTAACGATGTTATCAAGTTTTTGAGAAATCATTTTTTGTTGAAACATGTGAGTTCTACAACCTATTATCCTCAAGGGAATGGGTAGGCTAGGTCTACTAACAAGGTACTTGGGGGACACTGTTGACCAAGTTAATTAGTGATAATAGAACAAATGAAGATGAACATTTGTCTATAGCGTTATTCTTATACATAACTATATACAAAGTAATAATAGGGTATACACCATATCCATTAGTGTATGGATTACATCCATTTATGCCCACAAAATACATAATGGTAGTTCTTGGTGGAAATGAAAGAGACAATATTTTAGTGAAAGTTTTAAGTAGTAAAATTATAAAGTTGTAGAAGTTACAAGAAGCTAGAATGTAGGTTGCAGAAACTACAAGATTTCAACAATGGAATAAAACATTATGGAATCAACAAAGAATGTAGAAAAAAAGTTTAGTTTTGGTGATTATGTTTTGTGGTTTCCAAAAGGTAATAAGTCACACCTAGGGAAGTTTACTAAGAAATGGTTTGGATTGTACAAAGTATAATATGTGTTACCAAATAACACTATGTTATTGGTGACCATTAAGGAGTTTGAAACTAACCCTGTGTTGGTCAATATGAATAATTCAAACCTTATAAATATATGGAATTTGAAGTTTAAAAAAAAAAAGCAAATGCCAATATATTGGGAGTAGAGTGCAAGTGGAATTCAACAGGCGAATTCTGACACAAAGGAGGACGATGAAGGATGTGAAATACAGAAACCATAGATGAAGAATGTTGAAGATAAAAAATAGATCATAAATCTAGTGGTGAACACAATTTTTGTTTTCGATCTTCAGATGAGCAATAATTACAACAATGCGAGATTTGGGATGTAGAGATCTAAAGATGATATGTCAGACGTATGATTTAAATCAACAACAATATTCATTTGATCATCAAGAATATTTGCACAATCATCAGAATTTTAAGCATTGTCAACAGGAGGTGTACATGGTGAACAAAGTGGAATCAGTATAGTTAATGTAGGGAAATTATGGATGTGGAATAATCGAAAAATGAAATATGTGACATTCATTCATAATGATGATGTTAAGTGCTTCCGCGTGGTTATACAAGGGACATATAAACTTATAATGATGGGTCATATTAATTTCAAGGATCATGCATTAATTAAAAGATGGCAAGTAGATGAAAAAATGAATGTGACGAATAGAATGTTCGAAGATGAGAAAATGGATGAAGAATTCCAAGTAGTAGTTGAATATGTCAAACATCAGTTTCTTGTCAAAATGAACATGGCTTTGGTTGCAACATGGAAAGAAAAAAAGGCCCATAAAGTTGAAAAGTATGTGAAAAACAAAATGCAAGATTGGGAAACCCTTGTTGCAATCTGCCTAAAATGCATTACTTGAAGATGGCATCCAATGTTTCAAATATTCACTATTGTCCCATTACTACAAGGTCTTCTACCATAGTTCCCTTGGATGCATAACAAGAGGAGGCATTGAAAGGTTGCATCAGCAATTTGTAACATGCAAATATTTTCCCTATTATGACCAAACCCATGGACTGTACTAATTTCATGTTTATTACAGGGTTTAAACAACCATTGTCCCACCTTACAAAAGGAACTAAACACAACATCCTTGAATGGACTGGCTTGGGCTTTACATTTTGGGCATGGTTTCCAATAAAATGAATGTTACAAGAGGAAGGGCTCTTATTGTGCACAAGTTGTACAAATGTTTCTTCTTGCTAGGAATGGAGGTAGTAGGTAAATATGACATTTGAAATTTTGAAAACCCCAATTGACTAATGGTTGAGTGAATACAATGTTTGGATCCAACATGTGCAATTGTGAGCTATTCAAGTTATGGTAGTGGGAAACAAAAGAAGCTTTCTAGAATTATGGCATTAAATAGAAGTTATGCTTAAAGAAAATTGCTTACAACAACGCTTAATTGGTTGGTTAAAATATGCTGAGGACCACAACATTGGGTGGATTACTTATGATGCAAGTATGATAATTTACAATAGACTTTATGTTTAAAGAAAGATGTTTGTTGTGAGAGATATTAAAATTTAAAATGTTGCCTTTTAAATTCAAACAATGCCCAATTGTTATGGTTTGTGTAAGCACACTAGACTCAATTGCAAATGGATCAACATAGGTTGCTATTACACAAAAACATCCAAGACCATAACCAATCACCCATTAGACTAAATCCAAAACTAACACATTCAAATGATATCTTTGAAAATGTCCCAACTTGTAACCCACTATTTATCTTTATAGCTCTTACACATAATGCAAGGATGGAAATCGGGGCAACCAATCATAACACAAAAGGCATTATGAATGGCATTACCATCATAGAGGTATTAACACTAAGGCAAGATATATTTACCCTTGTAACAACAAAAGTCAAGGAAGTTTCCAATGGTCCATTAGAACATCAAGTACATGTTATAGAAATTGAAGTCTCATGTACAAACAAAATTTCATTCAGTATGTCAATCTCCTTGTAAAACTTCTATCTAAAGGATCGAGTTTAGGTTTTATGTTAACCATTGCTTAACATTTTGTTCAACTACTTGTTGGATTTTGTTGTAGGGGAAGGAAAGGAGCATGGTGTGGTTGGAAACAATACTGATGCTGAAAACAAAGGAGGAAGTAGCTTCACTAAACGACTTTTGGCTTACACACAAGGTGTTAAAAACACAACATGATTTTGCTAACACACATGGACATTTTAGGTAACATGCCCATTACAATTTTTTTTTTGATTTATTTCCATTCATGTATTATTTGTAACATGGAAAATTTGCCTTACAATTTGTAACCTACTTTGTAGATTTACGATTTGTAACATGTCCTATTTATTATGTTGTAAACATAGGTTCATATTTTTGAGTTTAAAGATTGGGACAAATTGTGTTGACCCCGCCTCAAGTAATAAAGATTAATTGACTAGACGTGAACCAATGGGACGAAAGTCCCAACCCTTTTTGCAAAGTCCAAGATTACATAAACTTAGGTTTGAACTATTATAATTACAAGTTCTGATGACCCATGTATTGTACTTTTTTGCTAATTGAATTTTGCTTATGCTCATTGCCATATATGTCATAGTTGGGTTATGGTGTTGTGTTTTCCTTACTTTGTGGAAAACTTTGTTGTGTTGCTAATTCTTCTCCCATCCACCATAACTTCCACTACTTTGTGAGACTTCTTGAACATTTGAATTGGTGGTCTATCTTCATTTGTTGATGTTTAGATTGAAGTTTGATTAAATTCCAAGGAAGGAATGAATCGTATGAAAAGAATTGAAAAAATTGGAAATTGTTTTGGAAATTCACTTGTTAATGTTTCAAATTTTGCCAACATACACATGAAAAATAACATTGTACAAGACACAAGGACATTTTTAGGTTTACATATTTAAGCATTTTTTGCATCTATGGAAAGTCATAATGGTATCTTGTTCAATTATGTAACCAATTATGCAATTTATTTTTAATCATTTTTTCCTCAACTTTGTAATGCAACTAGATTGATTAGTATCCTTTAACAAATCTCACTTTAATCAAATTAATCAATTACCATATTTAAAAATTAAAAATTAAAAATTAACTTATTATTAATATCAATATAACCAATAATTAACTAACTTATGAATCAATTATACATTATTGATGAATAGGTCATTAATAAAAAATTAAATTATTACATTATTATTACATTATTAACTATGAATTAATTAATAATCTTTTAATTAAAAGGCATAAGGAAGTCAATAAATAATCAATATATTGAATAATTATACAATACTAACTATAAATGGTAACTTTGAACCATTAGTTATTTATTAATGGAACACATGTGTAATTAATTAGTCATTAATTCATTAATAGTTGGTAGACAGGTAAATGCTTAATATTTACCTAGTTGGTAGGTAGGTATTAAGTAGGTAGGTAAGTAGGGTTTACAGACTTAGTAAGTAAATAGATAACTATGTAGGTTTATATCTAGTAGGTATATAAATAAGTCCATCTTACTAAATATCCAGTAGTTAGGTCAATAGGTAGGTAGGTGATTGGTAATACCTTGAAGTCTTGTAGTGCCTCCACAAACTACTATATTTAACTGACACAATCCTTATTTGCCTTTCATTTTCTTTCATTTTTTATTGCAACAAAACTTGAATCCATGGTAAGAATGTCATGAATGTTGTTCAAGTTTGATAATGTTATCGAATTTTTTTTACTAATAGATTCCCCTAGCGAAACAATTTGAAAATATCAAACAATGGTGTAATGTCTCCAAAACATGAACATTATATTCAACAAGACGGGCCAAATTTGAAATAGCATAATGGACTAATACTCTCTAAGAATAACAAACATATTTATTTGCAATCTTGGTAGTTTTTAAACCCACTTGAAGTTTCCTAATTACAGCTTTTTCTTTCTTTCCCATAAAGAATGCAATATTTGAAAACCAAGAAAATTACAACCCCTACAAATAGGGGCCACAAAACAACATAAAAATATGAATTCTACCTATTTTTATAAGCAACCAATCCAACTCAAACCCTAAAAATCCAACATCTACTTATATGTACATAAACATATATAATCATGGCTAAATGTATATTTGTAGCTTATACAAAGGTCATACATAATTTTGATCCATGCTATTGGAATAGAATATGTTGCCCAATTCGGTGATTATTGGTCGATATTTTCCTTCTTCAATGTATTGCCCAATTTTAAAATCTTTGCAATCATAAATGCTCGCTCCTCTTGCAACCTAAAAAGTATTTTGGATGTTTAGGGGTATTAGCAATATGTAACATGTTATGCAAGGTATGTCACAAGCATGTAGGGGTATGTAACATGGTATGTAGTGGTTATGTAATGTATATTATGCATGTGTAACATGGTATTTGGGGGTATGTAACATGCCATGAAGAGTATGTCACAAGCATGGAGGGGTATGTAATGTGGTATGTAGACAGAATGTAACATGCATGTAAGAATGTGTAACTTACACATGGTGTGAAACCCTACTATTAAGGTAGAAACCATAGGTACCTTTTTTTAATAAAAATTATTATGATCTATTTTGTCACAATCAAAACTCCTAACCCATGGCACCCTACATCGCACATAGTCCAAACTATGGGAAATGATGAATACATATGTAGTTCTAGGGTAGTGTAAAAACAACAAAAGGGGAAAAACATGTATGTAAACTGGAGTTCAAATCCTATTCACATTTTCAGCACATTTTGATTTATGTTACTATATTTAATTTAGCTTGTTTGTACAAGGTAAATTTTGCCCTACACCATTCCAAAGTTGAAAAACTAAAAGCTCCCAGATCTATATGTTGGGATTCCTTTTGAACATGGAACAAATTTTGGTGACCCTCATTCAAGCAAGTGGTAGGGAGGGGCGGGGAGAGATCAAAAGGAGTCAGAACTAAATCTCCAATTTCACACATGTGCTAGAAGAAGCCTGCACATAGACTTGTTTTGGGAAAAAGGGGTATGAATGTTGTGAGCCTCAACAAACATAACATCTCCTTTCTCCTTTTTCATTCAACAAATGGAACTGCAGGCAACTTGGCAAGTGGCTTATATGTTAAGTTATCATGTGTGCAAACATATACAAGGATTTTGGACAAAGCCCCCCAAAAAGGGAATAACTGGGTAGTCTTACTTTTTGGTTCTGAGCCTTTAGCGCCAGGGACTATTGCAGGCAACTTGCTTAGGCTAGTTGCGTCACTGAGTGGAGTAATGAGTAGTGGTGGCACAAAAAACAAGAGTGAGAAAAACTGGATAAGTTCCAAGTCCTTGTACCCTGGAGCCAAGTTGCAAGGTTGTGTGTCTCCTCTGGTCTAGATCCTGGCATAAAAGATTGAACCCATAATCATAAGACAAGAATTGTGCGCGTTCAACCCCCTTTCCTTATTTTAATCACTTGAGCAACTTCCTAATTCCCTCACATTATCCTTTAGCCAACAACACATAATAACATCCTAGCCTAGTCCTCACTAGATCTCTCCTCTACCAATAATCTTTTTCACCCTATCCTTATGTAAAGCTGGTGTGACAAATGCTTCCTTTTCCTGTTGCCAGGGGTATTGCTTCCTTTAGGAGGTGGGTAAGAGCAGCTCTTCCAGGGCTGTGTATAAATGGTATGTATGCTGGTTTGGGACAAAAAATTGGCTTGGGGCCAATCTTATCTATTAATTTAGTTTGTCTGTGACGAAGTTCGGCGTTCAAGCCGACTGGGCCCGGCGCTAATCGGAGGGCGGAATTTCCTGTTCTTAGAGTTTTCTTTTAAACGGGATTCGGATCATTTAAATTGGATAAGAATGAATCTGCTAATCATCAGGCTCATTAGTGTTGACCTAAACAAGACCCAGCCCAGCAGTCCCGGATTTCGACCGACCAGGCCCGGCGGTAATTGGAGGGCGGAATTTCTTGTTCCCAGAGTTTTCTTTTAAAAGATCTGTGGTTTTTGAAGCGGCTGAAACGGATCATCGGGCCCGGTCGGATGTGGGATCCTCAGTTTTTGGAGACCTGGAGTTTGCACTCCGGGTTTCCAAAACCCAAAAAGACCTGGGAAATTTTAGGATATGGTTTTCAGGACATGGTTTTCAGAACTTGGGATCTCAATTTTGGGGCCTGGGAAATTTTAGGATATGGTTTTCAGGACATGGTTTTTAGGACTTGGGATCTCAACTTTGGGGCCTGGATTTTCACACTCGCGGTTTCTAAGACCGAAACCTGAAAACTTTTAGGACGTCATTTTCAGGATGTGGGATCTCAATTTTGGGACCTGGATTTCACACAGGGGGCTTCACATGATCCAGGACCTGGAATTTTTTTGGCACATGATTTTCAGGACATGGATGGGGAACCAGGCGACTTCACAGTGTTCGAAGGTCACGGGCACCCACTAGTATATATGAATAAGATTTAGTTCTCTGAGAGCATCTCTACCCAAATTAGTAAATTGGCCTGTCCAGTCCAAATTATTTCAAATAAAGAACAGCCTTCAAATAATGCTAAACTTAGTTTGGGCTTGAAGACATGTCTGCTCACACCCCTTATTTGTGCCTCCACCAACTATTATCACATCTCACATGAAGTGTAAATTGCTTCTCCAGACCCACCCATGAAAACACAAAATTGGGCAATCATTTTGGCTGATCAAGAAAAAAAAATCATTTTTTTACCGGGGCTTATGGACACCTTCTCTTATGAAAGCCAAATTTTAAATTTTAAAATGCAGAAAAAGTTATTTTGGATGTTTTTAGTTGCCAGAAGTTTGGGGGGGGGGGATTTAGTAAAATCACCAGAATGTAAAGTGTGTAGCCAAAAATATAGAAGGATGATTACAGATTCGTATTTCATATCTGGTTTAGAACCATATTTTGCTAAATCTTCTTAAGGATAATCACCACTTTTTTAACATCTTTCTATGAATGATCACCACTTTGGCTACAAACAGAAATCCCTTGATTAGATACTGATCTTGTGCAAATATTCAGGTCCAAACTCATTTTCACAATACTTGTAGGTGCTTGGTTAAGGCAAGCTTGTATTAAAATCAAAGATGGGCCCATTCATGCAGTTGCACTAAAATCCTTGGGAGAGATTATGTACAACATATATAGTGCCTAGATGACCAAAAGATGGATGTTTGGGCAAAGTCTGAAGTGGAACAAGTGGCAAACAACCTCCTTGTTGCAGAGGCATTTTGGATGTATGTGAGGTCAAAATGGCTCCCTAAGACTACAATGTGGGTCGTAGGTAATTGCAACCTACCTTATGCAAGGCAAGATACAACCATTGAAAATTACCATGTCAATCTAAAAGGAACTTTGCGATCATCCAAAGGCAGGTTTAATGGGAGACAAGTTGATTAGGCGATAGATGCACTAATTGGTGATGTATTAATACATTATTAGTACAATACATTATGAAAAAGTCATGGGTTTGTGATTAATAGAAATCAAGAGCAATTTGTCATCAATGTTGTTATCAAGGCAAGGATGATTCCTGATTCATGTGTCATTTTACCATCCACACCTTTTGGAGTGGCCCGTGTCCAAGAAGCGTCCACACAAGAAATATTGGGTCCATAACCTAGAATCAAAATGGGATTTTTGTGATTGTCCCACAACATGAAAACACATGCAAACACCAAGTCAAGGTGTTACAGCTTCTCCACCCATAACACATTATTGTGGTGTGTTGAAAGGAATTATCGAAGGAGGTTTTGAAATTTTGTTTAATCATGTATGTGTGGGATGTTCACCTAGTAACATTCGATATATTCTTTCAGCGTCAAAGAAATTTAAAGAAACATCAAAGGTGGATCTAGAAGATGAAATTCATCAGCTCTATTTTGAGCTAGTGGAAGAAGCATGAGATAGTTAAACATTAATGGAGCACTTATTTGCATTGCTCCATAGTGTGTATACATTACATCAAAATGCTTTCGAGTTCATTTTGTGTTTCATTGAATTTTGAGTGAATTTGGACATTTTCATTGTGGAAAAACTAGTGAACCCCCTAGTGAATAGGGACCAATTATTATAGAAAATGAATTGGTTCACTAATATTTAGTGAAACAAGGTTATTTTCAAGTGAAATACAAATTTAGCAAGCCATTTCATTTGTTAGTTAATTAACTAGGTAACATCGAAATTAATTAAATTTGTATTATTTAATATTTATTGTAAATATTTAATATTATTGATAATTTCATGACTTTCAACCTATGAATTATTGACATGTGTCATTACCTATGCTGTCGCAACCCTAACTTGGCCAAGTGTGGGGGTGAAGCCCAACACTTGGAAAAGTTGGGGATTTGGAGTCCTCCGGGACTCCCGAATGTTTAGAGCTCGACAGCAGGACCC
>Ga0209208_10004473_pt1 | contig 19781 bp, 16 predicted proteins | sample S1TSphfallax_3_FD_187694 | JGI IMG/M metagenome (GOLD analysis project Ga0209208, IMG submission 187694) | Host-associated microbial communities from peat moss isolated from Minnesota, USA - S1T2_Fd - Sphagnum fallax MG (SPAdes) (version 2) | ecosystem: Host-associated > Plants > Peat moss >...
CTTGGGACTCCCGCGTGGGAGTCCCGAAATCTCGCCAGTCGGGACTCCCAAGACTTTGGAGCCCCATAACTTTGCGAGCAAACCCTAAAGTTGTAGCTCTCATTGAGAGCTGTCCAACGGTATGTGGCACGTCGTCTGCAGCCAAGTAAATCGGGTCGATTCCCGACTTTTTTTGGTCGGGAGTCAAATTGGCATTTCGACTCCCAGCCCCTTCTTTTGGCCATGACTTGTGTTTCAGATGTTCAAATGAGCAATGCGAGCCCATTTTAGGCATCTACGTTCCAAGAGCTTTCCAATAATATAAAGAACGCCACAAGCCATTGAGTTTTGACCCCTCAAATCGGTCTCTAAAGTTTCGAGAGTCCACTGGGACTCCATCTCCTGAAGTGGGAGTTGCCTTGGGAGTGTGGAGGCTCACTCCCTCACACTCTCCTACACTCCTGGGAGTCTCTGATGTGACTCCCGGGTTTCCCCTTGGCTCGCACCCTTGCAACCCTTTTGCCCTGGTCGCGAGCCCAAAGCTAGGGTTGCAACAGTTACATTATAATGGTTTTCCTTATGGTATAAGGACTCAGTTGTTGGAAATGCAAAATTTACACTGCTTTTGGTTCCATCAAAATGGTTCTTTTGATGCTACATGGACTTGGTTAGTGAAAAAGTGGTGTATAATGTTTTTGGTTTAATTGGAATTATTTTCCTAATGTTATTTCAATAGCTAGTTGTTGGAACAACAATATGTTCTGCTTTTAATTGCATCATAATGGTTTTCTAAATAGGTGTATAATATTATACCTTGTTTCAATGGAGATGCATGTTTTGGATAAATGTTAATCATTTCTTGGATCAAGGAAATGAAGTAAGCACATTGTCATGTGGTCATGAAAAAGACTTGATTCATCATGTGTAAAAAAATTTGTTTATTGCTACATTTTTTAATCAACTATGTTTATTTATCTTCACTTGTTTTTTATGTAGATATCATTTCCCCATTACAACAAATAGGTTTGGTTCAACATGCTTTGAAAACCCTTTGATGAGAAAGGATGGTGGGGTGTTGTCACACTATTAACACCCACTTTAAGTCTAACAACTACTTAATTTTACACTTTTTAAAATGCTAAGTCAAGTCAATATTTTAAATGTTTGGTAAACGTATACAATAATGTTTCTAATACATTATGGAAACACTTGATAAAGTTTGAAACAAATTTAATGTGTATTGAATACCCCAAAAAATAAATTTAGCAATGTAACAACTATTTTTAACACTTGAAAAACTCATAAATGATTCCATAATGGACTTAAAATGACAAATTTTGGGACATTGTTTAAATCAAATTTTACTATGATAATATAATGCAACATCTTTGTGAGTCAAAAGGAATTTTTAATGATTTTGTTTAATTTACAAATGGAATATCCTTAGGATATTATATGAATATTCTAAAATAAATAGTCATTAAGCACAACACCAAGGAGGTAGGTGCGGGTCCTAATTGTGTGATTACACCCAATGTACAATTGACAAATAACAGTCCATTTGGGTTGGGCTCAAGTAATGGAGCTACTCAATTAACACCACCCCAAAGTCTAGTTATGAAGAAAAATGTATGCCATGAGGCTGAATCACTATTTAAGCAACATTTGGAGATGAAGTCCACCCTAAGCCAAAAACCAATAAAACTAATGCTAAAGTCAAACAACATTACAAATAGCAACCTGATGTGATCAAGATTGATTAATAACTTGTGTGTACACATGGCCAATATGAAAAACAAAAATCACCTTTAGCATTTACAACCCATAGTAAAATTAAATGATGTACATGCAATATGTTTTAACTCTAGGAAAACTAAAATTTTATTTTAGACTATGCACAAAATTGGTTTTCTTAAAGGGACATACCATAATTATATTGCAAATATTATATGCATATTGGGTGCGCAAATGAACAAAATGATCAATACAGAGATTTTTGTTATTCACTTAAGTACCTTAAAAATTTTATGTTCGGGTTTCATTAGTTACCACTTTTGAAGCATATGTTGTGCATTAGTTGGTCATTTAGTGAGTTGAACATGTTTTATGAAAGTTAATTGAGTTCTAATGTGAAAAATTTCTACACATGGTCATGCTAGATACATGATATATATGTATATGCAATTTGTTTACATTACTTGAAGTGTGAATGTTATAATCAAGTCAACATAATCATTCAGGTGATCAAATAATATAGGCTATGCATGCTAAAAGTGAGGGATGAAAATTGAGATTTTGATTATGGATATAAATGGGCAATTGAACATTGGACAATATTTTAAGTTATGCCTCCTAATAGTAAGAAAAAGAAAGTGGGAAGTTTGTATGTTTATAGAACAAGGGTAAGTTGCGTGCATACTAAAAGCAAAGATCATAAACATGTGTTTGAATTAAAGCATTGTTACATGATCATGGAAGTTTGCCAACGACGAACTCAATTAAAAGTGGCCAAAGTACAGTGAGCAAGTTCAACATAATCAAATATAAATTGAATGTAAGGACAATAATTCCAAGTACGAATCATCGGCTACACTATAGCCTTATGAAAAATACAAATCATCATCAACCAAATTACAAATTTGCTTCAATTACCAACTCAATTCCAATTGAATTGGTTTGCATATTGTTGAAATCCTACAATCTATTTAGAAGTTGTTGATTTTCCGCATAAATATAAGTACATAAGTTTGTAAAATATTTATATTAGTTTCAAAGTCAATCCTCAGACTTTGCATATGGATTCAAGTTTATTTTCAATTTGTTGCAGGAACCTAGGGTAATAAAAAATTGAACATTTAAATTTAATGTAAAGTTGGTTCTAACAACTTCCAACATATAAGTACTAAAGTTGCGATGGAAATTATGAAGCACTTATTTGGTGAGGATGAAAAAATTCACTAATTGTTTAGTTGTTGTTGTTGTTTAAGGTGGGCTTGGAAGTTTCAAAATCTAGGTCAAATTGTAGCTAGGTTCCGTGATCTACGACATATATCAAGTTGGTTATTGGCTAGAAAACCTACATGTACATTAACCTATACAAGATTAGAACTTAATAATCAATTGAAACATAAAATATACTTGAAGTCATCAAAGTTCATTGGACATATGGTTTATAAAACACAAAATCCATGGCTATTCACAATTTGATGTTAATCAACTTTCAATCCAACAATATGAAAGCATCCAAGGCCTCTAGGATAACCTCTTCTACATCATGGGTGAGCTCATATGTGGCATAGTTGCCCTTCACAAGATGGAAGGTAGGAGGCATAGAAAATTTTGATGCCAAAATCAAGTGGGAAAATACAAAGGTAGCATGTTTATCACCACGAAGAGTGTAAGAATGACTCTCTAATTGCAAATGTTAATATTAAAAGCCTCGCAAAACAATGTCCTCGTTTGTCCATTCGTTGCCATCAACATTTTTGAAGGAAGTAACCACAACATGGGCACCTTTATCAACAAGTATTATCCAAAATGGCTCATTTGTTGCAGTAGGTATAGCCACATTGTCGCTTGGACATAGGTTTTCAACGCCTCCATAAACCAACTTCAATCTTTACATTTAAGTCATACATCAAGTCTCATGCCTCTGAAGTGTTATTGGCCTTTAATTGTATCAAGGTCCATTTTGGAACATGTTCTTTATTCACACATTCACTGCCAATGCCACCATCCATGTTGCTCACACAAAAGCAAATAGTTGACAATATTGGCAAAGGGTGGGATCTTTAGTTGTAAGGACCATACTTGGTGTTTTAAATGATTGCCCTTCATTGTGGAATAATCCCATGCCCTTGTCCTATCTATATCCCCCACCTTAATTTCATGGAAAAACTTGTTAATGTGTTGCCTAACATTTGAATATGCAGCATGATATTTGTTTACCTCGGACCTAAAAAATGCTACTACTTTAGTTGCATTTTCAATTTATCTTTTCGAAGGTTTAATTTGCTCTTTTGTAACTTCATGTTTCAACGAGGCCTTAGCTCCGTCAACTTCACCCTTTCCATGACTTGTAAAATTTCAAATCAATTGGCATCCACTTAGATGATTTGTAAAACTAGTTAGGTTAGGATGTTGTGATAGAAAATACCATGCCTTTGCACTTTTAAATTGGCCTGAACAACCATCATTCCAAACAATGTGATTACTTGGAATGCACCTTTGACTTTGTAGATGGCTCCAACGAAGCATCAAAACATGCTGGCAAATAATGTATTGTGACTCATGTCATCTGGAACAAAGTAGTGAACATCCTTGATCAAACCAAATGTTGGATTAGTTAGGTCAAAAGGTACAAAACTAGGTTGATAGGGAATGGGTACCATAATAATCACTTGGAAGTTATGCTAATGCATACTTTGTTTTTCATTTTGGATTTTCATGTGTAGTTTTAAAAAAATCAACACATGAAATGACTGTTTTAGGAGGAAGGTTTTCTAGACACTCTTTGAATTACAGATCTTGCCATCTTGAGACATAATCATCAAACACAAATTCTTTTAAACATGGGTAGAGGTACTTTAATAATTCGCTTAGCATTCTCCAATGGTATTCCATTTTTTGGGCTTTCTTGTTTCTTGACACACCCCCAAGCTCCTTGATAGACTTAACTTCGAGTCCAAGGTGAAAACATCAAAAGGATAAGGAGTTGGGGTACGCTCTTTGGCTCGTAGCACTTCACGGATAGAGGGGCATATTGGAGCTTTGGGATGTAACTGGGATGAGTGACAAATGGGTCAATTACTCGCATGGACTTGCACAAACCAAATAACAAGTTGGTTAGTGCATCGTTGGAACACCTTTGGAACACGAACAAGCCACGGGCAAACACTGACTCATAAGACTCACCACGGCTTGGACTTGGGGGAAACCACCACCTTCCCCTTTATAGTATTCTTTATGCCTGGACATGGGGCCAACACCCAAATGTCATCTTGTCCCAAGACTCTCATGACTTTGGAGGCCTATAACTTTTTATACACACATTTCATTAAGGTGAGGTTTGAAGCAAAATTGTAGCCCTCATCAAAATCTTTCCATCGATAGTGGCACACCACCTACACGCAAATAAATCAGGGAAATTCCTATTGGAAAGAACTTGAAAATAAACAAGAAATGAAACAATCAAGGTTCATGAAATGAAACAATTGTATTAACTAACAAAAAAATTACAAAGGTTGTATGCTTCAAATATTACAATCACAAAACTATGACTTGCAATATCTAATAAGGCTTGAAGGTTCTATGTGCACTCAAAACCATGAAAGGAGAGAATGAAAGACCATTCAAGAACACTCCACTATATACTATCTCCAAACCTTAAATCCGCATCACAATATCCAACCAAACCTTGGGGCGCTAATCCTCCGAAGCATAATTTGAATTGCAAAGTGCTTTGCAAGTATCGAAAAATGCGCTTGACTATAATCCAATGTTCTATGTTTAGATTGGCCATGTGTTGACTCACCATGCTTATTGGGTATGCCAAATCCGGCCAAGTACACAACATGGCATACATCAAGGATCCCACAACTTGTTGATAAGGAACCTTCACCATCTCAACATCCTTATTCTCATTTTTCTTCAACTTTGTCTTGGGATCAAGTGGCACTCCAATGGCTTTGCAATCCTCCATATGAAAGTGTTTGAGAATCTCCTTGAGATATCCAATTTGGTTGATGTAAAGCAAACGTTGTGCACGATCCCTTTCCACTTCCATGCCAAGGAAGAAATGCAAGTCACTAAGATCTTTCATTTCAAACTTTCGAGAAAGTTCTTCCTTGATTTGCAAAAGCTTGTCCTTATTATCGCACACCAAGATGAGATTATCGACATAGACGACAACAAAAAATTTGATATCTCACACTTGCGCAATGTACATGTTAAAATCCGCATCACTCCTCACAAACTTGATGCTTTTCAAAAAAACATCTAATTTTTAGTTCCAAGCCCTTGGGAGATTGTTTCAACTCGTACAATGACTTGTGAAGCTTGCACACAAGATGTTCACCTTCTTGTGTGAATCCTTTGGGTTGTTCTATGTAGATCTCCTCTTCAAGGCATTGAGAACTGCGGTTTTAACGTCCATTTGATGAATCTCCATGTTTTCGATGGCTGCTAATGCAAGGATACAATGAATTGACACAAACTTTGTAATGGGTGCAAAAGTTTCATTGTAATCAACTCCAAATGTTTGGGTGAAACCTCTTGCCACAAGTCTAGCCTTGTAACGTTCGATTTCACCATGGACCCCGTGTTTGATTTTGAACACCCATTTGCAAGAAATGGGCTTCCTACCCTTGGGGAGTGGCACCAAGGACCAAGTGTTGTTGACAACAAAAGAGTCGTATTCCTCTTGCATGGCCATCTCCCACTTTTTGGCATCTTCGCTATTCAACACCTCTTCCACGGTTTGAGGTTCTTCCAAAAAGGCTATGGTGGCCCGTTCCACCTCTTTGGTGGCCACCCACCAATCACAAGGCCACTCTTTACGTTGTCTTTGGGGCTTTTCTTTTTGTCCATCTTGTTGTGGCTCATTCAAACCCTCATCTTGTGGTGTAGCAAATTCTTCTTCCAAAGAAGAGTTTGATGTAAATTCATCACCTTCCATGCCTTTTGCTGATCCCTCGTTCAAAGATATAGGATTGGCATCCTTGACAAGTTCATCATCATTCACAATTTCATTTACAACATGTTCTACTTGTTTTGGAAAAGGTCTATTATGATGAACACCTTCTACCTTTTTTGTCCCTTCTAGGAACACAACATCTCGACTCTTGATGATCCTTTTGGTTTTTACACACATCAAGCGATATGCTTTGGTCCCTTCACAATACCCTAAAAACACACAAGGCATGGATTTGGACTCTAATTTGCTTCTATTTTCATTAGGAATGTGAGCAAATGTTTTGCAACCAAAAACTCTCAAATGAAATACATCGGGCTTTCTACTGGTCCATGCTTCTTGTAGGGTCTTTGACTCAAGAGCCTTAGTTGGGCATTGATTCTTGATGTAAATCGCCATGTTCACCGCTTTGGCCCAAAACTCCAAGTCAAGACCTTGTGCACGAATCATGCTTCTAGCGCACTCCATGATGGTCCTATTGGTTCGTTCTACAACTCCATTTTGTTGGGGTGTGTAAGGTGCACTTGTTTGTCGTTGGATTCCACATTCATGCAAAAAGTTGTCAAACTTTTTGGACACAAATTCTCCTCCGTTGTCTGATAAAAAAGTTTTGATCTTCATGCCAGTTTGATTCTCCACGAAGGCCTTGTATTCCTTGAATTTGTCAAACACCTCTCCTTTGGCTTTCAAAAGGTAAACATGAGTTTATTTCAAAAAATCGTTGATGAAGGTGACAAAATATCGTGCTCCACCACGAGATGTGGTCTTCATCGGTCCACACACATCGCTATGCACAAGTTCCAAAAGTTTGGAAGCCCTTGTCGTTTCATCTTTAGGAAAAGATTTCCTTTGATGTTTGCCTTCAATACAAATTTCACACACATGGTGCAATGGCACTTCTTTCAAATTCATGCCATTCACCATGGCATCCAAATCCTTAAGCCTTGCCATGTTGAGATGGCCAAGTCTTTCATGCCAAAGCATTGCACCTTCATCCAAAGAATTTGCAATGCACGCCATGTCCTTACGCACCTTCACATTAAGAAGGTACAAGTTCTTGTCCCTTCATGCATCCACCACAACAACTCCTTGAGCATCGTTAACCTTACAACCATTTTGTCAAACTCCACTTTGAAACCTTCAGAAATGAGTTTACTCATGGAAATGAAATTATTCTTCATTTTTGGAACATGAAGAACTTGGGTGATGGTTGTGTGTGACATTTTGCCTCCCACTTGCATTGTGGCTTTGATGTTCCCCTTGCCAATGGCCTCCAAAATGGTGTCATTGGCCATGAACACCCTCCCTCGGGAAATGCACTCGTACGTGGTAAACCATTCTTGTTGGAATGTCATGTGTTGTGTTGCACCGGAATTGACAATCCAATCATATGTGGTATGATCATTGGCACTCAATGCGGCAACAAACACTTGCTCATGGTCTTCACAAGCTTGATTGACTTTTTTTTTTTCATCACTTTTCTTCTTCAAACAATTTCTCACAAAATGTCCAGGTTTCTTACAATAGAAACAAAACTTCTCATTTGACTTGTGAGTTTTGTTTACTAATGCAGTAGTTTTGGAACTCTCACATTCTTTTCTTTTGGACACTTTGTGAAGCAACCTTGCTCCAATGAATTAAAGGTCTACATCTTTTGTGGACATGGACTCCAAGCTTGTGACTAAGTTATCAAAGGATGGAGGTAGGCTCATGAGGAGTACCATGTAAACATCTTCATCCGTAATGTTCACCTCGATGGAACGTAGTTGGTCCGCGAGGGCTTTCACTATGTTGATGTGCACAAGCATGTCATCTCCTTCTTGCATTTTGATGGTGAAGAATCTCCTTCGAAGGAATAACTTATTACCAATTGTCTTAGTTTCATGGACACCGCAAAGAGCCTCCCACGCACTTTTCACATTGTCACAATATTGAATGTGTGCAAGTTGGGCATTCGTGAGATGTTCACAAAACAATGCAAAAGCCTTCATCTCCTTTTCGTTGTAATCGGCACTTGCAACTTTTTCACTTGGCAAGGTGGCACTCCGATCAACAAATTTCCAAAGCCCATGTTTAGAAAGTATCATGCACATTTTGAACTTCCAAAGGTGAAAGTTGGTACCATCAAACTTCTCCATGACTTTCAAAGACTCCATTTGAAAAGAAGAAATTTTTGAACACAAAAGCTACAACAAACACTCTCTCAAACTTGAAAGTTGAAGTTTTCAACAACTTGAAGAACTCTCTTCCAAACACTTTCACCTTGAAACTTGATACTTTCAAAAACTTAAAAACAAGTTTTCCACACTTGAAAAACTTACAACACTTTGAAGAAATCTCTTCCACACTTCCCACTCACTTGGAAAGACTATTACTCTCTTTGCAACCTTGCAAACTCAAAGCCTTTTCTCAAAAGGATTATCCTTTTCTATGTTATACAAGCTAAACCCTTGATTACTTCTTGTTCTAATACAATGTCCTTTCTCTTGCTTGGTGTGGGCCCATAACCCATTGGAAAGAACTTGAAAACAAGCAAGAAATGAAACATTCAAGGTTCATGAAATGAAACAATTGTATTAACTAACAAAAATATTACAAAGGTTGTATGCTTCAAATACTATAATCACAAAATTATGACTTGCAATATCTAACAAGGCTTGAAGGTTCTATGTGCACTCAAAACCATGAAAGGAGAGAATGAAAGACCATCCAAGAACACTCCACTATATACTATCTCCAAACCCTAAAATAGCCGCCATTTAACCCTAACCTAACCGTCGCCTAACCCTAACCCTAGTCACCGTCAAGTCCTAACCCTAGCCGCCACCAAACCTTAGCCACCACCAAGCCCTAACCCTAGCCGTCGCCAAACCTTAACCCTAGTTGTCGCCAAGCCCTAAGTAATTTTCACTTCTAAACCCTAGCCACCACTATTCAACCTAACCTAACTACTACAAGGATGAGGATACTATTCATGTTTTTGATGAATGTTTAACACATTCATCTCCGTTGGGAATTAGAAACGAATAGTATTTCTAACAATTTCGAACTTTTAATGGTCGGAGTCAAATTTGGCAATTTGGCTCCCGACCTTTCTTTTGGCCATAACTTTTACGTTAAGTATTCAAATGGGTGATGTGAGCCTATTTTAGATATTTAAGTTCCAAGAGCTTTCCAATGGTATAAAAAGCTCTTCAATCCAATGAGTTTTGACCCTTGAAATTACCTTTTAAAGATTCGAAAGTCCATTGGGACTCCTAAAATGGGAACTCACTTGGGAGTGTGGGGGTTCATTCCCTCACATTTTCTTACACTCCTGGGAGCATGAAATGTGATTCCCACACTTCATCCTTGGCCCACACCTTTGTACAAGGTGCCCATGGCTAGTGTTGCGACATCTCCCCTCATTTGTTTTCCCAATAACCTCATACCCAATGTTTTTCCACTCGATCAATTTATCATATTCGAGCTCCCCTAGATAGACATTTAAAAGTGGTGACTCCACATTCCAAACATTCACCTTCAAAGCATTTTTTAACAGTCCAAAGAAACAAAGGGGGTTTCTAACATAAAATTGACATCCAACATAATAATTAACCCACTAAAAACAGATAGGTGTGCAAAGCACATGCTTGTTGAAGACTTTACACTTTGGGCATTACAAACTTCTTTGCATGTGCAAGGGCACATATCATGACTCCCCTTCATAGTGCACCGCATGTCATTAACATCAACCACTAACTTTTTCAACTTTATGTGAGAATGGTAACAACATGTATTCTAATGCTTCAATGCTTGAAATAATGACAACATGATAGGAGCACTAAGGTATAAGGCCTTGAAAGTTGTGAAAAACTCCAGCTGCACATATGCACGACACACAATTAAATCATATTATTTTGTACAATACCATCTCCTTATGTTACCCTAATTACAACATCCACAATAATCTCCAAATGTCCCCATTCTACACAAAATTTTAGAATTACCCATGATTTGCAACAATTAAAAATCAAAGCATTTTCATGGCTTTGACAAAAGACTAAATCTGTTCCAACATATTCTTGCATTCAGTCAATGGAATTAAGCCAAAACCTATACTTACAGATTGTAGACCTACATATTCATGCATTCAATCCATGGAACTAAATCAAAACTTGGACTTATAGACTCTAGACCTATAAATTCATGTATTTAGGCATTCAATACATGTGGAATTAAATCAAAACTTGGACTTACATACTCTTAACCTATGTATTCATGCACTAATGCATTCAATCCATGGAATTAAATCAAAACATGAACTTACAAATTCTAGACCTATAGACTCATGCACTCAAGCATTCAATCCATGGAATTAAGTCAAAACCTAAATTTATAGATTTTAGACCTACAGATTTTCGACCTATAGACTCATGCACTGAAGCATTCATTGCATGGAATTAGGTCAAAACTTGGACTTATAGACTCTAGACCTACATATCATGCATTTGGTCCATGAAGGATTGAGAAATAATTATGAAAGAAAAAAGGAAGTTGGAAAAATAAATAAAATAAATGGGTCTAAGTGTCATAAATCAAAAAGTTTGAACTGTTAACAAATAGGAGATCTACTCAAGTGCAAACATAGAACTTTATTGAAAGGAAACTATAACACGATGCTCACAACACAAAACATAACATCAAGAACTCCTCAAGGTTCTTGTCACATGAAATACACAAACTTGTGTAATGAAGAAAAGAGTAACAAACCATCAACACCAAGGTAGTTAACTACAAGACCAAACCATAAACAACCAAACTAAAATAAGTAAAAAAAGTAATTCAACCTTGTGAAAGTAACCTAGTTACTTTCCTACTTTAGTAACTAATGAAACCTAACTAGTTGAACTTGAATTTTCAAGACTCCCCCTCAAGCTCAAATCCACTTCTAGTACACCAAGCATTTGTCGAAACTTCTTTAGCTTGTCTGTACCTAAAGCCTTTGTGAAAATGTCAGCAATTTGATCTTCGATACTGACATAAATAAGGTCAATTTCTTTTGCTAGAACTTTTTTTTTAATAAAGTGGTAGTGCACCTCAATGTGTTTTATCCTAGCATGATAGACCGGGTTGTTAGCAAGTAGTATGCTACTAATGTTATCACAATAAATGACAACAAGAGCATCCACTAACTGTCCCAAATCTTAGAGTAGTTTCAATAACCAAACTACTTCACATGCTGCAATTGTTGCGCCTCTATATTCTGCCTCTGTGCTTGATAATGCAATTGTTGGTTGTTTCTTACTACTCCAACTAACAGCACCACTTCCAAAAGAAAACATGAAACCACTAGTTGATATTCTATCTGAAACATTGTTAGCCCAATCAACATCCGTGTATCCATGTACTTATAACTAGCTCTTGGCTTCATAAAAAATTCCACACTACAAGTATGTTTTATGTACCTTAGTATGCACCTCACTGCATCCAAATGTGGCTTTCATGGTGTTTGCATGAATTGATTCACCACTCCAACTGCATAACTCAAATCTGGCCTTGTGATGGTCATGTAAATCAAACTCCCCACTATGTGTTTATACATAGTGGTATCCTCCACAAGGTCTCCTTCATTTACACTTAGCTTCACATTTTGCTCCAATGGAATTGAAACGGGTTTGCAACCCGTCATCCCATATTCGAACAATTTGTTCAAAGCATATTGCCTTTGTAGTAACCATATCCTTTTCGAGGATTGGATTACCTCAATGTTAAGGAAGTAACACAACTTTCCCAAATCCTTCATCTCAAACTTTTGTTTCAAAAGCTTCTTCAAATCAAAGATGTTTGCATCACTATCTCATGTGATAATCAAGTCATCAATATAGATTATTATGACAACACTCCCATGATTTGTCTTTTTCACATATAGTGATTTGCATTGGATGTTTGAAATCCACTTGTGACACAAGATACTAACCTATCTTGTCTGACCAAGCTCTAGGTGCTTGCTTTGAGCCATACAAAGCTTTCTTCAACCTACAAACCAAATTAGGATGTGTTTGGTCCACATAACTTGGTGGTTGTTCCATGTACATTTCTTCTCATAAATCTCCATGAAGAAAAACATTCTTTACATCCATTTGATGTAAAGACCATCCTTTTGCTGCTGCCATAACAATGAATGCTCTTATAGTTGTCATTTTGGCAACTAGACTATAGGTCTCCTCATAGTCTATGTCGCAACCCCACTTTGAGGCAAGTGTGAGGATGAGACTCACACTCCCAAAAGTGGGAACTTGGAGTCCTCTGGGACTCTTGCAACTTCAGAGCTCGATTGCAAAGGTCAAAACACCTTGCCTTGAAGTGTTTTTTATACTGTTAGAAAGGCCTTGAAGTGTAGATGTTGAAATGGCCTTGTATGAGCCATTTGGACATATGTAGCACAAGTTATGATCAAAAGAAAGGCCGGGAGTCAAATTGGCAATTTGACTCCCGACCACAAAAAGTCGGGAATCGACCCGATCCCGGTTTGTGAAGATGGAGTGCGACACATCGTTGGAAAGCTCTTGAAGAGAGCTACAAGTTTGCTTCAGACTTCATCCCAATCTGAGGCCTAAGCCGGGAGTTATGAGTTCCCAAAGTCTCGGGAGTCCTAAACTGGGACAGTTTCGGGACTCCTCCTTGGGAGTCTTGGGAATAAAAGCCATTTGGATGCGGGTGTGGCGGAGCAACACAAAGAATACTACATGGGGGAAGGTGGTGGCTTCCCTCGAGTCCGGGCCGTGTTGCCCATGGCTTGTCCCAACACCAAGGGTGTTTTCGAAGGTGAACTAACCCTCTCGTGGTTGGTTTTGTGCAAGACCGAATAACTAAATAGTTGTCCCTCTTCTTAGTCTAATCCCGAAGCTTTCAACACGCCCCTCTCATCCCCTATTAGTGCTGGAAGCTGGGAGCGGCACCAAGTTCCAACTACTTCCGCTCTTTGACATAGTTAGACCCTTTTTAGGTCAAATAAGGAACTTGGGGGCGCGTCAGTCTATGCCATAAGTTTGGGCATAACCTTTGGCAACCAATCTTGTTTTGTATTAGTTCACATATCCATTTGCATTGTGCTTGACTTTGTACACCCATTTGCACCCAATTGTTTTCTTGTCCTTTGGTAAAGCTACCAACCCCCAAGTAGCATTAGCATCCAATGATGCCATTTCTTCATCCATGGCATTATCCCATTTAGGGTTTTCGACCGCTTGTTCAAAACAAGTGGGTTCAACCTCTTGTATGACTTTCACCATGTATGCGTAATGATGAGCTATAAAGCCATCATATGTGAGTCTTTGTACATGATACTTGATTTGTGTGGATCTTCGTACTCCATTGTTGTTGTCGGGTGTTTTCAAAGCTTTCTTGGCCATCCGAGCTCCGGGAGTAGTAATTGAAGGGATTCTTGATTCTTCACCCACACTCTTCTCTAAATCATTTGACTCATCATCTACATGAGGATTTCTAAATGATGTTTGAAAACTACCATCTACAATGTTTGAAAATCTTAATCTTCCTTTCCACAAAATACTACTGGACCCACTAATTGAGGACTCATGTGGTCCATTAATTAATTGTGATTCTTGTTCCACATTTGATGGAACATCACCATTTCTAGCCTCTCCATCTTCTACTATCTTCAGTGGTGGATACCAGCTAACCATCTCATCAAACACAACATCTCTACTCACTTGCAACTTTTGAGTGGAAGGGTTGAAGCATCTATATCCTTTTTGTTCTAAGGAATATCCAATGAAGATACACTTCTCAGCTTTTGGATCTAGTTTTGATCTCTTCTCATCAAGAACATGCACATATCTAATGCAACCAAACACTCTGAGGTGTGAGACATTTGGTTTCTTACCTATGAATTTTTCTTTAGGTGTCATGCCATGAACTGTTGTTGCGAGTGTTCGATTCATGGTATAGACAAGTTGTTACCGCTTCAACCCAAAAGTAATTTGGCAAATTCTTTTCATTCAACATGGCACATGCTATTTCTACAATGTGCCTGTTTTTTCCTTTCAACAACTCCATTCTACTATGGGGAGTAACTACATGAATACTTCCTTTGAATTCCATGCTCCTTCAAGTACTCACTGAATTCATTTGAAAAATATTCTCCCCCTCCATCGGACCTTAGGCACTTGATGCTCACACCCTCCTCCTTCTCCACCATTGCTTTGAAATTCAAAAAATGTTGAAACATTTCACCTTTGTGTTTCATGAAGTAGACACGCACCTTCCTTGTGTGGTCATTAATGAAACTCACATAGTACTTACATCCTCCAATGGATTCTGTCTTCGTGGTCCACACATCTGAGTGGGTCATTTCCAAAGGTTTGGAACTTACATGAGTTGTTTGAACTGGGAATGGATGCCTAGCTTGTTTCCCCAATTGGCATGCTTCACAAACTTTTGACATCACCTCTTCTATTCCAAATTTGGGAAAACCTCCAACAAGATTTTGTTTCTCCATTAGCTTAAGACGTTGAAGATTAACATGGCCAATTCACTTATGCCAAATTCCAATGTCTCCAGCTCCTTTTCCATGTGTGAATAACATGGAATTCACCTTAGGCATGTTCACATCCAAGGTGAACATTCGTCCATTCCTTTATCCTTTAGCAATCAATTTGCCTTGGTTCTTCATGTCTTCCACAAAACATCCATTTGGGTTGAATGTCACCTGTAAACCTTGTTCCACCATTTGGCCTATTGAGACCAATTTTTTTCTTATGGTTGGAACACGAAGTGCATCTTTCAAGTACTTCATTTGCTCATCTTGCATGGACAATGGCACCTTGCCGATTTGTGTGGTGGATGTGTAATGTCATCACTAGTTTCCACAAAACCTAGTGTCTTCAAATCCTTTGTGTCTCTAAACCATTCTCCATGACTAGTCATGAAATTTGAAGCTCCAGAATCCACATACTAGACATTATTATCTAATACCCTCCTATCATTGAATTTGCCATGTGCTACATCACAAACAATTGTTCATCATCTTGATTGCTAGTTGATGCATAATTCCCTTGTTGTAGCTTTCCATTTTGTGCATCATGTTCCTTTTGATAATAATTCTTTGTCATGTGCCCAGGTTTCCCGTAGTAATAGCAATTTGAGTTGTTATTTAGTTGTTGACATTGATGACTTCCACCACGACCTCCACGACTTCCTCTTCCTCTAAAGTTTCCTTGTCCACCTCCATGAAACTGACCTTCATGTTGATGATGTCCACCATGCGAGCTTTCGTGTCGGCCTTGAAATGATGTTTTAGCACTTCTACCTCTACCTCTATTAGAATTTGAATAGAAAGCACTTTCTTGTGATCCTCCATTGGATGAGGTACCAACAACTTTCATCTCTTCACTTATAAGCAGGGTTATTAAGTCTTGGAAATCATGAAATGTTTCTCGAACTACAATTGAAGTAAAAAACTGGCTATAGTCTTTTCCAAGTCCATTCAAGGTCACGACCACTAGATTTTCATCATCTACAGGGGCTCCTATAGATGCAAGAGCATCTGTAAGGTTTTTCACCTTTGTAGAATAGCCACTGATGTTCATCTTGTTTTTCTGTAGATTATAGAACTCTTACTTGAACTGCATTTTGCGGGCTTGTGTATTGGTGTTATACATCTTCACCAATGTATCCCAAGCTTGCTTGGGTGATTTTACATCTTGAATATGCATAATCATGGAATCGGACACACTCACTGAAAGCCAATACAAGACTTTTTTTGCTTTTTCATGCCAAGTTTTATTGGCTTGAATTTGTTATTGTGTGGGGTTTTTTGGGAGAGGAGGTTCTGTCTCATCACCAGTTACAAAATCCCAATAACCTTTCCCCATCAAGAAATTCATAATCCTAAATTTCCACATTTGGAAATTGTTCTTATCTAATTTCTCAATTACATTTTGAGAAAGACCGTCTACCATCTTTCAAGGCAACACTCAATGTCTTCTTAGGGTTTTTAGGATTGGGATTAGGGTTTTCCTTCCTTAGGTTTCTAGGGTTAGGGTTAAGGTTGAACAAGATGGACCTTGCATATGTATGTATGTTTCAAGTATTATACGAAATTCTATACTATACATAGGTTTTACGTATATGTACGTATCTCATATAATATCTTGTATGGTATTAAGTACATGATTACATACCAAACTTTTGTATGAAGGTCTTGATGATGTATTTGCGCTTCCCAATCTTCAAACTCCCTTCAAGTTCTCCCAAGTTGTATTTGTTCCACTTCAAAAATTTGTTTTGATGTCTTCTTAATGTAAACTTCCGTAATAACAACTTTGCGAAGCTACACCGATCACATATGACCTTGAATCCTTTTGAAAAAAATTCGAAACATGTAAAGTTATGTCTACTACCGTTTCTCAAAATTTCAGCTCATTTTACTTCATAAAATGAAACATCTTGCTACTTTTTTTAAGTCACCTCAAACTAGGACCTCAACACAAAATGACTTACAACTCACTCCTAAAAACTCTAAACTCCTTGCGATTTTGAGAGACACATAAGATATATGTCTTTTATATATGTTCAAAATTTTAACTCTATTGGTGATGACCACAATGAGTTATCACTCTCAAAAGAAACTGACTTCAAAACTAATTAGGCTGAAACTTTAGATACTTGAATCTCTCTCAATACGTATCCAAATGACTTGAAATTTTTCTCACATATATAATCCTTTATGATCTATAAGATCCCGAAGCTAAAGATCCAAAAAAAATTAAACAAAGGAGATATGACCAAAAAACCAAATCTGACACATAATCTTTAGGAACTCATAACTCTCACAAAACACATCCTTTTCTTTTGAAAATTTAAGAATAGAAGCGTCTTACAGTTTTATAAAATCTCTCCAAGTTTCACTCCAAGATCTTTTCACAATAGATCTAGATCTAGATTTAAAGATCTGACTTCCATAACCTTTGATATGTGGATTTCCTCTCACCTCTTTCTTTTATTTCTTTCCTTTCCCCGTTTCTCTTTTGCACCTGACAAACTCCTATGATATTACTAGAGACTCTCAAGCTCTAGTTCTAGAAACTTTTTAGCTCTAGATCTCTTTCAACCTTCTCATCAAATAACCTAAGCTTTGATACCATGTTAACAAATAGGAGATCTACTCAAGTGCAAACATAGAACTTTATTGAAAGGAAACTATAACATGATGTTCACAACACAAAACATAACATCAAGAACTCCTCAAGGTTTTTGTCACATGAAATATACATACTTGTGTAACGAAAAAAAAAGTAACAAACCATCAACACTAAGGTATTTAACTACAAGACCAAACCACAAACAACTAAACTAAAATAAGTAAAGAAAATAACTCAACCTTGTGAAAGTAACCTAGTTACTTTCCTACTCTAGTAATTAATGAAACCTAACTAGTTGAGCTTGAATTCTCAAGATGAACTATTCATGGAAATAATTGGGCATTGCACACCATACAATGAAATATCAATCAACATCACCTTTTAATGCCAAGCTTCTTCCACTGTAAATAATTTCAATGGCCATATGTTGTGTAATCTTGAACCTCAACATTTCATGGATGTGACAGATAACCTATTAGTTTAACAAAATTCTTGAAATAAACTGAGGCTTAAATTTCAAGTTCATATAGTTTTAGGCACTTCAAAAATTATTGAAAATGAACCATCCAAAAGAATAGGCACAAAAAGAATTTTTTTAGGTCTTCTAAACAACAAAAAACCCAACATCAACTTAAAACATTCATGCATTCAATCAATGGAATTAAGTCAAAACTTGGACTTACAAACTCTAGACCTACATACTCATGCACTTAGTCCATGAAAGATTGATAAGTAATTGTGAAAAGATTAAGAGAGATTAGAATCTAAGGAAGTTGGAACAAATAAAGAGATTAGTCTAAGTGGCATAAATAAAAGAGTTTGAACTATTCATGGAAATAATTGGATATTGCACACCACACAATGAAATATCAATCAACATCACCTTTTAATGCCAAGCCTCCTCCATTGCAAATCATTTTAGTGCCCATCTATCATGCAATCTTGAACCCTAACATTTCATGGATGTGACAAATAACCTATTAGTTTAACAAAATTCTTAAAATAACGTGAAGTTTAAGTTTCAGGCACTCTAAAAAATATTGAAAATGAACTATCCAAGATAAGTAGGCAAAGAAGAAAGATCTTGGGTTTTCTAAATAACAAAAAACCCAACATCAACTTGAAATCTTCATGGAAATAGTTGGGTATTACATGTGTTACAAAATTGGACATCACCTCTTTTTAATTCCAAGCCTCCTCCATTGTAGAAAGTTTCAATTTCCATCTATAACAATCATGAACTTTAATGTACTCTCATTGATGTGACAGGTAACCTATTAGATTGTTAATTTTTTTGAAAAGGAAGTACAAAGGTCAAGTTCTTCCTCTAAACCTATAGTCACAACCATTGTAAGAACATTGAAAATGAACTATAATATGTATGTAGATAGGGAGAGATGGGTTGGAAAGGTGGAAGTTCATGAGCTACATAAATGACTACAAAATGAGAAAAAAATCACAATATAACTTGGAGGTAGTGGAGGTACTTGTGAAATTTGGAAGTAGTGGGCTGTGTGCTCTTCATACATCTTGACACCAATGCAATGTCTCACAAGATCTTTATGATTGGGTGAAATTGTGGTTTGGTTTGTCCAAAATTGAATTACCAAATCCCTTGAGGTTTGAGGTAGAGCATTTGAACATATAGCTTGCCTTCATGTAATCCAAAAAATCTTTCATGGTGTCCATTTGTATTTGTCCCCCCAAGGCCTTTCAAATGTTGCATTTATCCACACCCAAAACTCTTGCAATACCCATGTTGCTACCATTAAATAAACTAGATGCTAATTGTCGCAACCCTAACTTGGCCAAGTGTGGGGGTGAAGCCCAACACTTGGAAAAGTTGGGGATTTGGGGTCCTCCGGGACTCCCGAACGTTCAGAGCTCGACAGCAGGACCCAAAACACCTCGCATTGGGGTGTTCTTGGTGTCATTGGAAAGGTCTTGAAGCGTAGATATCGAAAATG
>Ga0209208_10004474_pt1 | contig 19781 bp, 26 predicted proteins | sample S1TSphfallax_3_FD_187694 | JGI IMG/M metagenome (GOLD analysis project Ga0209208, IMG submission 187694) | Host-associated microbial communities from peat moss isolated from Minnesota, USA - S1T2_Fd - Sphagnum fallax MG (SPAdes) (version 2) | ecosystem: Host-associated > Plants > Peat moss >...
TTGCACCAATTGATCAACATCCATGTCTGTACAGAAATTAATGTCCATTGTATATACCCACAGGCAACCCTATTCTTTGTGCAATTTTTTAAGAAGTAAATTCTTGCACCTTTCCATGTGGGTACATCACCCACTTATAATTCTTACAGCCTTATCTGTGAATCATCAGAGAGCTTCATAAACATACTGTTTTGGAAGAACCCAAATGTATATTCCCCTCTTGACTGCAAATTCACTGGGGGCCTTGATGGTAACTTCCACAGAGCTGAATGAAATGGTTAGTCCCACTTGTGTTATTACATATAATTACCTTTCTTTTACTTTGATTCCAACTGTGGCAGTGAGTATGCATGTACAACTGCCCAGTGCATTGTAACATATGCATTTGCTTATTTATTTGTGGGCTCACCATGGCTAGTGAGTAATGTGTACAGTACTGCTGTTTTGAAGTCTTCCTGTGCATATGCATGTATTTTGGCATTTTCAATGTGCTATTTGAATTGTATACTTTTCTTAACTTTTATGTGTATACTATTCCTCTTTGATCCTTGCTTGTTAGATCATTTTATGTAGTTGACTCTAATAGCACATTTTTCACTCAATAGTACATTTCAGCATCTTGGTCACTTAAACGAAGACACATCTCTGTCAGAAAATTGTTACATGTGCAGTTCTCTTGCAGCTTTTCGTAGCCATTTGTGAAAAATTACAATCTTGAAATTGTTTTCTATTTCACACTATTTTCATTCACAATGGCACTCCATGAATTAGTCCTGCTAATCTCTACCACTTTTTTCTCACTGCCCCTTTAATCCAGTAGTATCATGCATAATTGGGTCCATTTGTTTTTCTCTACCGCTCCTCAAATACAACCATCTCAATGGAAGCCCCGAAATTTTCCACTCTGGTTTCCAACATGCTGACTCCATGACTGCAATACTTCACTTGCTTTGTGGGAATTCTTTCCAGAGAGGATTGGGAGGCATCCCATCAGCACTTCTCATAAACCTCTTGCAACATATTTCCAGGGAGCTGATGACCATGATGGGGCCCTTAAGCTAGCACAACTAATGTGCTAGCAAGTTGAGTGTTGCTTGCTGTGATTGGATGCTCAATCAACTGAGAGCTAGATATGCAGCTGCAAGAATTTTTCCAGCAAATTGTTTGAGCATGTCATTAGAACTTCTACCAATAGGAAGGAAACGATCCAACTTCAATCATGATGTTCTATGGCCACTTCAAGGTTTATATCCACCTGTGACATGTCACCATTGTTGTTATCATCAACGGGTTTTTCAGCACACTCAACCCAATAAGGATTATAGATATCTGTCATGACATGGACATTATCATCATGCACTTTGTCATCAGTATCATGATCCTGATCGTAAAACTCCAGAACCAATCCAACACCAAGTTTGGTCAACTAGGCCTTGTGTTGTGAAGAGGCTGGCAGCAAGAACAATTCCTGCAAAGTACAAACACTGTTTGTCAAAGTAATGGAAGCACTTGGTGTCTCTGACTATGATTACTAATGTTACTATCTTTGCGGTAATGTAGCAGTTGCCACATATTGACAGATTCTTGTAAATACAGATTATTATACAGGAGAGGTGTGCTGCTGACCATATGCAATGACCAGTTTCGCACTCTGGTGAAACAAATGAAACAACATCATGCAGGACTGCTTTTGTATCTGACACACATACCTGGCATATTTCATCTGCCTGCAAATTCTCTTAACTTGTGCAAAAATCCCAGTCATTTAGAGGATGATCTTGATTATCTAGTATGAGTGTATGCACATCAATTGTCAATCCAATCCAATCCACATACGATCTGGCTGTTTCTTCATGCTGCTTTCCTTTCTGTGCTGTTTAACATTTACACTGAGATCCCACTTGCCAGCAGCAGCATAAATCTTTGACAGCAGCACATAGCTTGCAGCATCTGCAGGGTCCAAATCAACAACACGTTTTGCTATCCTTTCACCCATCTGTACATGGCCATGGATTTTGCAAGCACCAAGCAAGGTCTTCCACACATCCACATTTGGTTCAAAGGGCATTGTATTGACAAAATCCTCAGCCTCCAGCAAACGGCCAGCACGGCCAAGAAGATCGACAATGCAAGCATAATTTTCCAGTGTTGCAGATATACAGTAAACCGAGCCCATAGAATCAAAGTAGTGCAGACCTTCATCTGCTAGGCCTGCATGACTACAAGCTGACAGCAGACAGACAAAAGTGACATCATTTATCTTGACACCTTGTTGACACATCCGTTCAAAATGTGCAAGAGCTTCATTACCAAGCCCATGCATGGCATACCCATGAAGCATAGCAGTCCAAGAGACGACATTCTGTGAGGGCATCTGATAGAACACTCTCCAAGCATCCTCCATGCTCCCACATTTAGCATACATGTTAACAAGGCTACTCTGCACAAAGATATTAGAGTCACAACCATGTTGAATGAGTTGTTCATGAACATGCCTGCCCTCTTCAAGCGCCAGTACACTGGCACATGCATTGAGGACAGCCACAAATGTGACAGGACCTGGCTGTACACCTTCCTGTTGCATTTGTTGAAATAGTTCCAATGCATACTGCCCTTGCCCTTGTTTCACAAGGCCCAACAACATGGCACTCCAAGAGACCACATCATGTGAGGGCATCTTGTTGAACACTCTCCAAGCATCCTCCATGCTCCCACATTTGACATACATGTCAATAAGGCTATTCCCCACAAACACATCCAGCTCACAACCACTTTGAATGATCTTTTCATGAGCCTGCCTGCCCTCTTCAAGTGCCACTACACTTGCACAAGCATTCAAGACCCCCACAAAAGTAATACCATCCGGCTGCACACCTTCCTGTTGCATTTTTCTAAATAGTTCCAAGGCATTTTGCCCTTGCCCACATCTCACATATCCCGATATCATAGCATTCCAAGAGACCACATGTGGTGAGGGTATTTTGCTGAACACTCTCCAAGCATCCTCCATGCTTCCACATTTAGCATACATGTCAATGAGGCTATTCTGCACAAATTCATTAGAGTCATAACCACATAAAATGATCTGTTCATGAGCATGCCTGCCCTCTTCTAGTGCCACTACACTGGCACATGCATTCAGGACCCCAGTGAAAGTGACACAACTCGGTTGCAAACCTTCATGTTGCATTTGTTGAAAGAGTTCCAATGCCTTGTGCCCTTGCCCACATTTCACATGTCCCAATATCATAACATTCCACGAGACCACATTCCGTGAGGGCATCTTGTTAAACACTCTCCAAGCATCCTCCAGGCTCCCACATTTGGCATACATGTCAACAAGGCTTGTCCCCACAAAGACATTTGACTCACAACAGCTTTTAACAATCTGTTCATGCGCATGCCTGCCCTGTTCCAGTGCTCGTAGGCTAGCACAGGCATTGAGCACTGGAAGGAAAGTGAATTTGTCTGGACTCATCCCTTGTTCTTGCATTTGCTGGAAAATCTCCATTGCCTTCTCATATCTCCCAGCCTTGACATTTCTCGCAAGGCTTCGATTCCACAAACATCTGTCCAATCGTAATGCCATGGCATCCATCTCCGCTTCCACCCACAAGGGTTTCTGTCGATCGTCAAGCCAAAGCACCTCATGTGTCTTCTTATGCTTGAAATCTGGATACTTTGCATTCACCTACAATATGAAAGTCCTAAAATCAGTCCTATCAGCTATGCATTCTTTACAGTTTCAGCCAGACCAGGCTGTGAGCTCAACAAACAAAGAAAGAAGCCATATGTACTACTTGCATACCCCTCCACTAGAGAGAGAGAGACAGACAGAGAAATTGCGACTATCAGAAAACCAGAACTCATTTTTACCTTCTGCAGCCTACCATCCCACCACTGAGAGGGATCTGCAAAGAACTTGCGCCAAAGTCTCTCTTTCTGACCTGCAGGCAGGAACTGGGTGGTTCAAACATACAAAACATCTCTTATGAGGGACTTTCTTTTTTTCCATCATAACACAGATCATCATCATCATCATCATCAGCATCTTCCACATACAAAAACACCACACTAAAAAGAAACATTCATATTTGGATGGATTACACACAAACCCAGCAAAACATTTTGTGTTTGGATATTGATCACACACACACAAAAAAAAAGAAAATTCAGCAACAAAAGAAAAAAAAACAGCAGTCAGATCTCTCAGAGAGAATGCACAACCAGACAGACAGATATACAGACAGATAGTTTTGGCATTGGATTTTGCAGCACAAAAGCATTTGAAACAAATGAGACTTGGACAAACAAATCCCCTCCTCCTCCTCCGCCTCCTTCTCCTTCTCTAAGAAACTAACTACTGACCTGCTGCTGCAGAAGCAGTTGGTGCAAGAAGATCTCCTCCACTCCAAGAGGAGTAGGACGATGATAGAGCAGCACGGTGGCACACTGGAGCAGAACCTGTTGTCACATGCACTGGAACATTGTCCAAAACCTTCAGAGAAAAAAAACCTAGCTTCTTCTTGTGCACTGCCATGAGCACGAGGAAGCGAAAGCGCAACAACAAATAAACAAACAAACCAAGAAAGGAATCGCAGCGGCCGGCCGTTCAAAGGCGCTGTCGCCTCGAAGAACGACGATTCATCAGCATCGCAAGCACAACAACAACAATAATAGTAGCAGCAGCTGCAACAATAACAACAAGAACGCAACATGAACCCTAGTTGAGGATGTACTCGCCTTCTCCGATCGATCCATAGATCGGCAAACAGTCTATGGTCGGGAATTGGCGACGATGGTGGGATAGGATGCGCGCGCACATCGTCGCGTTTGCGATTCTTGTCGCAGGTAAGTATTACGGTCACGAATCTCTGGATCGTGGCACCAAAACGAAACCCTAGCTTGCTGCACACGAAGAGCGCGAAGGGAAGGGGAAGGGAACGGAAAAGGAAAGAAAGGAATGAATGGGTTCACGGATCTGCTGATGGGAAGGAATGGTTCTCGTGAGAATCGAGCAGTCAAGGTGTTGGTGGGAAGAAAAATTCTCCTTTGTGGTTGTGGGTTGGGAAGAAGAATGTGTTTGATTTTGGAGGTTTGCGACATAAGAAGGAAGAATGAGATTAAGGCTTTTGTTTAGCAGCAGCAGCAGCAGCAGCAGGAGGAAGAGGAGGAGGAGGAGGAGCAGGAGCTTGCAGGAGGAAGAGGAGCTTGCAGTAGTAGCAGCAGCAGCAAACAGGCGACTTTCGGTTTCATGTGAGTGAAATGGAACACACTTTGTGTTTGCAACAACAACAAACAACGACATCTGTAAGTTGTTTGATGATTCTTCAGCATGCAATTGTGGGGAGGGTTTAGGATTGCTTGATTGATTTTGGATGTCGTCTTTTCCACTCACTCAAATTCATGAAGTTACTCAGTCTCTAGAGCATTTGGGTCGCCAACAAAACCACCCAGCTTCCAAAAGCTCATGCAGACCTTGAGCCAAGAAAGAAAACAAAAAGAGGAGGAACAGAAGAGTGTTTTCTATGATTTTTGAGAGAAGTGGGTCTTTCGGTTCAGCAAGTAGACACAAACTTTGGCTTTGAAGAGGCCAGAAAGCAATCCTTGCTGCAGAAAGAAAGAATGACAGTGGGAGGAGACTATCTGTGAGAGCAAAGGAAACGAAAGAGGTCTTTCTGAACACGGCAAGTGCTCTCTTTTTGCTGTCTTGCATGCCAAAACATTTGACTCCTTTTGCATGGAAACAGATTCAAAGATCTAATGCCATCAAGATGAGTAGTTCAAGCCTTCAGCAGCCATGGTGATGATGGTGGTGGCGAATTAGGGTTGATTAGGGTTTAGAGGGGAACAGAGTGGCCATTACCATGCAGGATGCCAGCAACAATTACTGTTGGGGGCAGCGGCAGCAGCAGCATAAGCTTGGGTCTTCCAACCAACTTGCTGGAGTCACGCCATCTTGATCCTGCAAATTTCTACAAACAGTTTCTTGGGGACACACGATCCATAGCATTTCGTAGGCAGCAGCAACCAAGGGGACTGACTCCACCACCGCCATTGCCAGAGGAGAAGAAGAAGAAGAAGAGATTTGTGGGTAATGAACCCACTGCATTTTTGCCACTGCCAAACTGGCTCCCTTTGTACAGTTTCCAACCTCAAAGCCACAACACATTCTCCAGTCTGCTTGATTCTGGGAGCAAATGGTGGCGGAAGAAGAAGAAGACGACTCCTCATCACCAGATTCCAAGAGAGCATTTCAACGCAAGTTTTTTGTCACCCCATTTGTTAAACCAACAAAACCGAGGAAGGTTCTTCAAGGCAGGGGCATGGATTGCTTTACTGCTGTTGATGGGTGGAAGTGCTCGTTACGGGCAAGCAAAAGCTCGAGCTTATATGGAGGAAAAACTGTTGCCTCCATTGGCAAGCATTGTGGGTTCATATCTAGGTCGCGAAGTGGAGCTGGGGAATATTCAAAGGCTCTCTCCGCTATCCTTAACACTTGGGCCGAGCTCTGTCGGCCCACATGCAGAAGAATTCTCATGTGGAGAGCTTCCAGGGATAGAGATCCGTGTGCGTCCCCTGGTAAGTTTGCAAAGGGGTCAAGTGGTTATCAATGCTGTTGTGATGAATCCACATGTTCTTGTTGCTCAAAAGGAGGATTGGTCATGGCTAGGGATTCCCACTCCCTCTGAGAAGAAGTTCTTGCACCAGAGCTCAGAGCCTGGTCTTGACAAGCGGACCAAGCTCCGGCGAGTTTCACGAGAGGAAATGGGTGCTAGTTTGTTGCAAGAAAGGGATGTGGCTGCACGTTCTGCTGCTAGATCTGGTTATGTGATGGGTGGTGGTGTTGATGTTGGATCCAAGCTTGATGAGAGTTCTGGGAGCAGCGGAACCTTGAAGTGCGTTGCAGAAGGTGAGTCGGAGGGTGAGGAAGAACACCAGGTCAGTCAAGCAATGAGAGGGATGGAGAAAGATGCAATTGTAAGTGGTGAGCAAGAAACATTCCATCCAGGGCTTGAGGATGACGAACTGGAAGAGGAACCCACATTGGTAATGGAGGTGAAAAGCTCAGTATTGAAAGCAAAGAACTGGACAGAGACAAGGGTGTTGAGACCTGTGAAACGCAAGTTGCTACGAATATGGTCTACCAAGCAACCTCTGATTCTGACAAAAGCCGAGTATCAGACCCGAAACCTCCAGCGCAGTGCCCTTGCTGCCAGGACAATGTTTGAAAAGCTCGAGAGAGAAAGGTGGCAAAAATCAGGTCTGGTAGTTCACAGTGGTCAGGAGGCCACCCCAAGTGGAAGCATGTCAAGAACTGCAAGCACCAAAGAAGAAGACCTGCAAAGATTATCAGAAGTATCTTCTGGAAGTGAGAAGGAGAAAGGCCACAGTGATGATTCAACAACAGTTGGTGCTAAAACCATCAAACAAGGGTCAAAGGTTCAAACTGCTGGGCCAAAGGCATTGACTCCGATGGAAGTGAATGGTATCAGGGTTAGCCAATTCAATGATCTATGGGGAAATCTTTCTTCAGAAACTGAGGTGGTTGGTCAGGGTCTGAGGAGACGTGTGAAGGCGATAATTAGGAGGCTTGTAAGACTGGCTAAGAGACGAGTTGAGGTCTCTCAAGCTGAGGGCTGGACTCCCATTGCTCTTGAATCAGTGTATTTCAAGGATGGCACCTTCACACTCTTGGCCTATGGTGATCAAGAGGCCAGGTATGTGGTTGGCACTAGATTTTGTAAGATGACCACAAAATTTGGGAAGTCCCAAGTTTCAGTGTTGGGCTAGACTCTTGGAACCAACTGAGATTCCCAACTGAGACTCAGTACTACTGGGTCCAGGCTGAAGAAAATGCTTGTGGGCAACAAAAGCCACCCATGTTTATGACCGTCCTGCTTATGTCAGTTAAATTGAACTTCTATGCTTCTAACAAAAGCTCTGAATATATATATTTTTTGAGTTCATCATTGCAGGGTAATGGAGAGGGTGAATGGATTTGTGAAGCTGAGGAATAACCATCAACAAATCCTGGTGCATGTGATGGGAAAGCCCAAGAGATGGCGGAGCAGAGTTTCAGAAGAGGGTGGCCGGATTTTTGTGAAAGTGGCAGTCGATCTTGCAAAGCAATCATGGGATGTGAAAGTCAAGGGCTATGATTTATTTGCTCCGGTCAGTTGGTCCTCTGGACTCTACATTCCTTGCTCTCTGTGTGTGTGCTGCCTAGTGTCCTACTGTTTACTACCTGTTGTCTAGAGACACTTATGGTTCTTGATGATGCATATCTTGAGGAATCTTTTAATGTTGGATTTTTTTTTTCCCTGGGATCACTTGTGAGATTGGTATGATTAGCTTGCAAAGAAGTTAGGATTGATAACAACCCAGCTGAAGGAGCTGTTTGGTTCTTCATTTTTTTCCCTTCTTCAGTGTTGGGTGCTAGCCAGAATCATGGCTGAGTCTTCCTTTTGCTTCAGGACTGGATACAGAAACTCAGTACGCCGGCTGGTGCTCACACTGGCCCTATGCCCACAGTATGAAGAAGAGCTGTTTGGGTCTTTGTTTTTCCCCTTCTTCGAGATTTCTCAATCCTCAGGACAGTTATTTGTTCTTGTCTTGCAGCTTATCGAAAGGCTGCTGGAGCTTCCTCTGGAGTGGTCAAACGGTCGGGCTTTTGGAGAGGTTCTATCTTCCTGATGGCAACCTTTTGTTCTCAGAACATGTTTAGACTTCCGTATTGAATTTTTGGGTTTTTGAATGAAACTTCAGGGTGCATGGATTGTAGACTTCTATTTGAAAACAGCCCAGATTTTAGGTTAGAGGAGTTTGTAAAAGACCATTTTCAGCATTTTTTAAAAATTGAAGAAAGACATAAAAGGATTGCCCAAACTGCTGCAGGTAGATATCTGGATGACAAAGGAAGACGCTTTCCCACATTTTGGAGGACGTGTGGATGTCAAGGGACTTGACTTCCGAATTATGGATGCACCATCCTCCTTTAAGGTTCCTGCCATGTGAATGAGGACCCTATTCCTCGCCCCTCTGTAAACATAACATTCACCAATCCATGACTTGCCTGTTTGTTTAACATCTGGTGAAATGGTGCCACTAGAAATAGTGTGCTTATACAAGCTAATGGGAGAATCCATAGGATCAACATAAATGCTTACATTCTGGAATTTCATAATATTGCCCACTTTGTAATAAGTTCCATTTGGAGATGCAGTAGTAGTCTGTCAGTAAATTTTTATTGTTTATTTATTTTTCATGTGAATATATGTTAGCTGTGCCCTTGGCAATAATGCAGGGTGTGAGTGGCACTTTGTTCTTCCAAGGGCAGCGTTTGTTTTTCCACAACGCTACAGGCTACTATGGTGCCATTCCCTTGAACGTTTCTGGAGATATTGACCTCAACCCAGAAGACGGCGAATACCGTCTAAGTTGCCAGGTTGCTCCTGAAGCCCTTTGGAAGTTGATTATAGGAGTGCAGCAGATTGAGCATGTCAATGGACATATGATTGCTATAAACTTCATTAAACCCTGTGCCCCACAAACTGAACACTGATTCTGTACATATCTGTGACAGATTTCCAGATGCTCCTTGTCCCATCTAATCTGCAAATGATGCCCATTGTGACAGAGGTAGTAAGGTTCGAAATCTTTTTTGTGATCAAGCATTACTGATTGGGGGAAGAGTAATGGGTTTTGAGATACAGGTTTCAGGTGTAGAATGCAATTCCTTAATGAGAAGCCTGGGTGCGCTGGCCCCACCATTACCTGTGAGCTCCTCCTTTAATCTCTTATGGGCTGTGAGTTGTTTTGTCCATCCCTTTACCATGTTGGGTACATAGACTGAGAACCAAGGATAAATGTTTAGTGTTGCTGCTGCTGTTGCTGCTTTAATGCTCTTCTGTCAAGGATGAAATCTGCTAGAAATCTCGGGAGTCTGGTACTTATGGACTTGACTCTGGTTTAGTAATCAGGATGTTGAATGCAGCTTGCAGGGTCATTGAAGGGAGTGGTTTATTGTCGGGGTCCATTGGATTGTCCCATATTTGAAGGCAGCATTGAAACAACGGGCAAGAATATGTCATTAACTTATGACACACAGCCATCAGCAGCAGTTGATGCTATCCAGAAAAACATAGAGAAGGGGGCTGTTGCTGCCTATGATCATGTACCTTTCACATCTGCATCAGCAAGTTTCACTTTCAATTCTGATAACTGTGTGAGTTTTTCCATCCTTCCAACCTTGATAAGTGCTCTTCTTGAAAAACAATTTATGGTACCCATGTGAGGGGAGCTAAGCCACAGAATGTCTTGTGATGCCCTTGGCAGATGGCAGATTTGTATGGGCTTCGAGCTGTTCCAGTGGGTGGGGGTGAAATTCGTGGAGCAGGCAATTTATGGATATGTCCAGAGGTACATCTTCCCGAAGCATCACACTGCATATGCCTGTGGCATGTTGAGGAGTGGCTATACTATTGCCTACTACCATTTTCTGTATTTCTCTTCATGGGTGGTGATGCTGAACTTTGCTTCCGATTTTCCAGGGGGAGATAGATCCAACTGCTGTGAATGTGGACTGCTCTGGTCAAGTATTAGGAGATGCCCTTGCAAGTTTCTATGCTCCAGCAGGCATTGAAGTTCCACCTTCCAGTTTTGGCATCGCACAACTGGAGGCCAAAATTCGGGGCGCTATACTCATGCCGTAATGCTCACATGCAAAGTTTCCATTTCCCTTATTACTCTGGATTGAAGTTAAAGTTAGGAGCGGTAGGTTTTTATTGACTTCTTTTCAAAAGCCCTGAGCTTACGCTGAGGAAAATCTTCATGTGACAGAGTCTTCGACATAAAATGGGCAACTCCAGAGGCTCAAGGTGCAATGTATGATGGTCATGGCAACATTCACATATCCCGTGAAGCCATTGTTTTGAACTCCTCAGCTTTCACATTTGAGCTTTTGACCAAAATCCACACGTCATACCCACCTATCAATCCAAATCGCAAACGTTCGTTTGAATTCAAGCCTGCTGCTCCTCCCAAAATTGAAGGCCTGGATGTGGATTGCCGACTGAATGGATTTGACATCATGGGTTTGACCCCTTTGAGCATTGAGGCTTCGTCTCCCTCCCCTCATGCCATGCGCATGAAGGTGTTTGGAAAATTGAAGTTCAATGGACGAGTCCCTCACATGTCTTCAAATAACCCCAGAATGGAAGAAAGTCAGGAGAAGGGCATTCCGGGAATGGTTGGGGATGTGTCTCTTGTAGGCTTGAAGCTGAACCAGTTTCTTTTTGCTCCACACTTGACTGGGTCTTTGGATATCTCGCCTTCCTCATTGAAGGTAAGAGAGAGATGGGTGTTGTCATTGAGGCTGTTTGCTCAAGCTGATTTGAATTAAAGCTTGTTGTGTTCTACTCCAAAGATGCTTGACCCTTCTTACTCTGGATAATCGGTTGTGACAGCTTCATACATCTGGGAGGGCAGATGAGCACCTACACATTCATGTGACTGATCCTGCACAAAATGGGGTGGGAGTCTCTTTGGGAGGGCAAGGATCATCATCATCATCTGCAATCTTAAACAAAGGGTTCAACAAGGAAGCATCGTTTTCACTACAGAGGGGTCAGCTTCTCACGGATGTACACTATCAACCAGGTCACTCTGCAAAACTTGAGGTGATTTTTTCCCTGAGACTTTCTTCCTAGTGCGATGGATGGTCACTTTGAAACTTTCCAACCCAGGAATGTTTGTTCTCAATTCTCTGTTGTCAACTTGTACCACCAAGCTTCTGAGGTTCTTCCCAAAGTTGGCTTCTTCAATCATCTGGGAGTACCCTTTTGTTTGACTTGACAATCTGTCTATGTCTGCGGTATGGGCTACAGATACGAAACTTGCAGCTTGATGAGCTGGAGTTGGGATCTCTTCGAGGTGCCATTCCAAAGGTAACATCATTCAGACCTAACCAGATGCATGTAACTGAGTCTCCCAGGCACTAGGCTCAGTAGACAGACGGGATTTTTTGAGGATCAAATCTACTTCATCTATCAGGAATCACCAATTTCTGTGTGGTGAAAATGCAGGCAGATCTGACATTAAATTTACTGAAGAGAAGAGGGCAAGGGAGCCTTTCTGTGAAGCAGCCACGCTTCAGTGGCCTGCAGGGTAAATCTCTGGATTTGGCAGCTCGCTGGTCTGGGGATGTGGTATGTCTCTTTTTTCCTGCCCTCTGGACCCAGTCTTTTGCAGAAATGTCAGAGCATTTACATGTATAATCACCAATTCAGTTGCTATCACAATGGTAACATGTTTTTGTTCTTGTAGGTGACACTGGAAAAATCGGTGCTGGAGCAAGCCAACAGTCAATATGAGGTGCAAGGAGAGTACGTATTACGAGGGCAGCGAGCAGGAGAAAAAGAGAGGGACGAGGAGGTGATGTGGGAGAGGGCTATGGCTGGACAGCTTGGCACCTTTATTACTTCCATGGGCCGATGGCGCTTACGCCTGGATGTGCCCCATGCTGAAGTTTCTGAGATGTTACCAGTGGCACGATTATTATCTAGAAGTAGTGATCCTGCTGTTGTGTCTCGATCCAAGGTATAACTACTTTTTTTCACTGATGGGCAAAGCTTATCAAACCCTTCTTTTGGCTCTCAGTAATTTCTTTAGTTGCTGATGATCATGATTGGCTTGATGCTCAATTGTTTTGTTTCAGTTGTGGGTTTTTTTCCCTCTGCTCTTTTGAAATTTCCTCTTTTTTCCAGTCTGGTGCTGAACTGGGGGGCTATTGGGTTTTTCGTTTTGACAGGAGCTTTTTCTACAAGGAGTGCAGACTGCAGGTTTTTCTGCAGAAAACCTGAAAGAGCTACTGGAGGTATGTGTTTATGTATGCTTTGGACAATATGATGAATCTCAGAATTCTTTACTCCAGAAGTGTTGCAAGTTAATGCCTTTCACACTCTCCATAGGTTCTATGGCACCTCAAATATACCCAATTGCTTCCAGCAAATTCAGACTATTAGAAGCTGATTGTGGAGCACAAAGCACTCTGTATCAGTCCTGTGCATGATTTGTGGAATCCTAAGCAAGCTAGGGAGCAGTTACTTTCTTGATGTGCTTTGTTTGACAAGGTGAGAATGGTAATGGTGGACAGTATATAAGGAGGAGTAAGGAAGGCAGTACGTCTGATGAGGGCTCTCCTGAGTCCATTCCTTTGCCAGGCTTGGCAGAGCTCAAAGGGCAGTGGCATGGAACACTTGAAGCCACTGGTGGTGGGAAGGGGGACACTGCGGTCTCTCTCTCAACTTGTGTGACAGAGAACTTCCATTTGTCTTTATGTTTTTGTTCTTTGTCACACTATGAACTCATTGTTGGTTCTTGTCAGTCTCTCTCAACATTTGGTCTTGTTTGTTTCTACTCTTTGCACCATCCATACTTGTGTGAGTTTCTCTTTAGAACACAGTGTCAAAATTTGTGGCATGGGGCAGGCGGACTTTGATCTCCAGGGCAATAATTGGGAATGGGGAGCTTACAGAACCCAGCGAGTCATTGCTGTTGGTGACTACACAAACAATGATGGTCTCCGAATTGAGAAATTCTTCATCCAGAAAGACACAGCGACACTCCATGCAGATGGAACTCTGCTCGGCCAAAAACCAAGCCTACATTTTGCTGTGCTAAATTTTCCTGTCAGTCTTGTTCCCCCTCTTTTTCATGCCATTCAGTCATCAACCCCTGAACCCCTTCCATCACCATCGCCACCAACTCCTATCCGGGGGACCCTCTACATGGAGGGGGACCTGCGGGGTCACATGATCAAACCACAGTGCGATGTTCAGATACGGCTTTTAGATGGTGCGATTGGAGGCATCAGTTTGGGCCGAGCTGAGGTAGCTGCATCCATTACGTCAGCTAATCGGCTGGCTTTCAATGCAGTCTTTGAGCCTGCTGCACATAATGGTCATGTGCGGTTTCGTGGGAGCCTACCAATGGGCCCAGGGGGGGCCCTTGAGAAATTGGAGGAAGATCTTGAGGAAGAGCAGATGTGGGATAGGGAAAAGCATCGGCGAACTCGTGGTTGGGGTCGGGAGAAAAACTGGGACAAGGAGGGTGATGATGCGGATGAGAAAACTGGGGATGTTTCAGAAAAAACTGGAATAGAGGAGGGTTGGGAGGTCAGGTTAGCTGAAAGCCTCAAGGTTTTGGATGGTGATTTCCTTGATTCAAGTGCTGTTCAAATAGATGCAGCAGTTAAGGATGGGGGCATGATGCTGCTTACAGCTGTTTCACCAGGTCTTTGTTGGCTTCAGGGCAATGCCGATGTAACATTGCAGGTACTCTTAAGAAACTAAAGGTGGTGGTGAACTTGCTCTAGGCTGTAACCCTAAGTTTGAGAGCTTTACCATTCGAGAGGTTTCTCATTGTGCAAGTGGTGAAAATTCTGCAGGTAAGGGGAACAGTGCAGCAGCCCATTGCAGATGGTGTGGCGGATTTTCACAAAGTGTCAATTTCTTCACCAGTACTACCAAGGCCTCTCTCAAATCTTGGCGGCACTATCCGTGTGAAGAATAATCAGCTTTGTGTGGAGGGTTTGGAAGGGAGGGTAGGCCGACGGGGCCATCTTGAAGTTAGAGGCCAGTTACCCATCAAAGCAAATGAAGCCTACACCAATGGAGAGGCTATCAAAATCAAGGCTCAGTCCTTGGAAGTGCGAGCCAGACACACATTTAGGTAAATCATTCAATGACTTTTTGTGATTGTGTCAATTGGTCATTGGAATGATCTTGAGGCCAGTCTTGAAGAATGGCAAGATAAATTCCTTATGCCTGAATGAAGTAAGGAGATGATTGAACTACGTACTGAGCAGTGAAGTTCGAAATAATACTGTAAATTGTTGAGCCAGTAGTGCTTGAATATTATGCCAGAACCGGTTCCTGCAAATTTTTGATTCCTTCACCAGTACTACAGTATGCAAGAATAATAATTTCTGATTTTCCACCTGCAATCACAAAATGCCAATGAGATTAGTTGAATTTGACAAAATATTTAGGTTGCAGTGGGCAGGTGGACACTCAGGTGCGGTTGATGGGTTCCCTTCTAGATCCAGAGGTGACAGGGACAATACAGCTGAGCCATGGAGAAGCGTACCTTTCACAAGAAAAGGGACTTGAGAAAGGTGCAAGTTCTCCACCTTCAACAATATCAACAACTATGCCTGGGGGAGGCTATAGCTGGATGGCAGCTGCAGAGAACATTGCACGGAGTCACACTGCTGAGGTGTTTGTTTTGCCAGCACATCATCTCATCACAAAACCATCCGGTAGGTTGGTTCTGTTGCCCCCTGGCATTACTCTTCTTTTAGTGTTTTCTCACTATCTGTTGTTTGAAGCTGCTTAGCAAAAGGAAAACAATCCTCATAGAATTCAGTCTCTTGCTCTGAAGCAGTTGTCAAATCAGCAAATCTGAGAATAGTGGATTCTGTTTTTCCAGCTGAGGAGACTCCAGTGGAGGAGGGGAAAGGTCGAACCATACAACCCCCTGTAGCTGTTCGGTTGAGGGGCCTTAAGCTTCAGTTAGGACCTGAGCTTCGCATGGTGTACCCATTGATTCTCAACTTTGCTGTGAGTGGAGAGCTAGAGCTGAATGGCTTTGCTGATCCTTTACGGGTCAAACCCAAAGGGACACTCACTTTTGAGAATGGAGATGTCAACCTTGTTGCCACTCAGGTATCATTGATTCTCACTGCATCTCCATTTATAACAAGCTGTAAAGCCTAACAGCTATCAAACACACATCCTTATGCCTCTTGTGGAGCAGACAGTCAGCAGATCTTTGGACTCTGACAGAAATATCTAAAACTGTGTGAGAAAAAAGATATGGCTCTTTGGTTTCTAGCATTAGGGTATGGATTAACACATTTGCATTTTTTAAGGCATGGTTCACAGAACACCATCTATTGAGGTTCTATGAAACTTCCGGTGTGAGCTAGATAGGACTGCATAAGGTATTGCCTGAAGCAATTTGCACTCGACAAATGAATGTTATGGTAACAAAATGCTCAGAAATGGGTGATGCAACACACTTTGGTTATGAGCTTCAATGCTGAAAAATGTTTGTTGTTGCATGAACTGCAGGTCCGGTTAAACAGGGATCATCCAAACAGGGCGAAGTTTGAGCCTGATCAAGGATTTGACCCCAGCCTTGACCTAGCTCTGGTGGGAGCAGATTGGCAGGTCAAGGTTCAAGGTCTTGCCAGTAATTGGCAAGATAACCTTGTTGTAACATCCAATCGCACAGGGGAGCAGGATGCTCTCACTCGCATTGAGGTCTCACTTCCCTAGCTGCATTGTTTCTCTTAGTCAGGGTTGCTTGGGTGGCACTTGTGTTGTTTCCTGCTTCACACATTCTCTTTGCTGGTGCTTGTGTTGTTTCCTGCTTCACAGTCTCTTAGTCCTTGTCAAGGGGTTAGGGTTTAGGGCATTGTTCTAATTCCTTGTATACTGTTGTTGATTGAAATTTTTGGATGATGCCCTGTTGATGGTGCAGGCAGCTAGAGTCTTTGAGAGTCAATTGGCAGATTCACTGTTGGAAGGGGATGGGCAGTTAGCGTTCAAGAAACTAGCAGCTGCCACCGTGGAGACACTCATGCCCAAGATTGAAACCAAGGGGGAGTTTGGGCAAGCACGTTGGCGACTTGTGTCAGCTCCTCAAATACCCAATCTACTCTCACTTGATCCCACGACTGACCCCTTCAAATCCCTTGCAAATCTCTCCTTTGGTGCTGAAGTGGAGGTCCAGTTGGGTAGACATTTACAGGTAAAAGAAATTCTTCTCTTGTTTGCATACTCTTTCTCTTACTGTCTGAACTCTTGTAATCTGCTCTCCTCTTGTCTTCTCTGAGCACCTACAAATTACCTCAAAAAGGGTTTTGTCGACAGTGATTTGAATACTGCCCTTTTCCCTCTTGTTTTTCCTGTTTTGTTGAGCAGGCATCAGTGGTGCGGCAGCTGAAAGAATCAGAAATGGCAACTCAATGGACATTATGCTATCAACTCAACAGCAAATTGCGGATTTTATTCTCCTCCATCCCTTCAGTTGACAACCGATTGCTAATTGAATACTCTGCCACATCTCAGAACTGAGGATCAAGCTTCTTCCCACTGTAATATGACCAGAAAAATGTCCACCGAACCTTGGTTTTTTTTTCCCCATCTTCTTTTTTTCTCTTTGTACCAGGCATGGTACCTATTGTTCAACCCAAACAAATAAAGGAAGTAAAAAGCGTTTTCCCATTTATTTCCCAGTGTGTTTTATCAATGAAGAGGGAAGGGAAGGGGGTTCCATTCCTTCCTCCCTTCAGCAGCAGCACACCTGCATCCAAACCCTAGAGGTTGAATTTGGCTTTGCAATCAGTTAGAATGCTGAAAGAAAGGCACCAAGATTGATTGTACCGGAAAAAAACACAGGTAACAAAACTGCCACTGCTCTTTTTCTGTAAGAGAAAACATGTGACCCATTTCAGACTCCTGCTTTGGTTTTTTTCATCACTAGCAATGAGAAGGGAAGCAGGGACCACCAGGGTAGGGGGGGGGGGTTTGGGAGGGCCGGTGGGTCCACAGTTTGTTTTTCCATTAAAACCATGTTCAAAACCCATGTTCTAGCTAGCTGTTCTGAAAGCAAAGGATGTTCAGCTCAGTACCACAGATGGATGCTGTAGTAGAATGCAGCATCTGGGCACTGTGAACATATTGTTTCAAGCAGAGTACAAGAGAGGGGAGGGGACCCTCCCTCCCCCGCCCCCCCCCCCCAGACCCCAATCCTTCTCCATCTGTGTCTCTCTTTCTCTGGGTCTCTCTGTTTATATTGGTCTCTCTCTGTGTCTCTCTATGTGTACCTGTCACTTGAAGCACATGTAATAAACTACCTCTGACATGTTTTGCGACAGAACAGAACTCCTGTAGATATTTGGCAAAATGCAGAATTCCCGGCATACACTGTCATATGGCAGAAGGAGAGAGCCACAGAGACACAGAGAGAAAGAGCTACAGAGAAACAAAGAGAAGGAGAGATACTGATTTGTGAGCAAATGGATTGATGCAGCTTTTTGGAGAGGACTGTTTCAGCAAAGCCTCTGTTGTTTCTGTGCTTTTGACAGTGCGTGTGTGTGTGTGCATGGCATGGCATGGGATGGTTTTTTAATTTTTTGGTTCCTTTTTCTCTCTCTCTGTGCTTCTGTCTGGTTCTTTCCTCCCCTTTTTCTTTGGTCAAAACACCACAGCTGGCTTAGCTGAGAGTCCTCAGTAGAAGCAAAGAGCAGCAGATTGCAGCAGCAGCAGCAGCAGCAAGCAGTGCCGCCTCCCCTGCCGCTTTTTCTTTGATCAGAAACCATTTCCGGATAGACCAGCCTGTACGTCATCATCTTTGGTTTTGTGGTCCCCACACAACAACACAACACATAATCAAATCCCGCATTAGCGGAGAAGAAGGAGAAGGTCAAGGAAGAGAAGAAAAATTGGTTTAGGGTTTATAGAAAACGCTAGTCAGCTTCAACCATTGCGAATTCCCTCGAAATCAATCAAATACACATCATCAGCATCATCCTCATCAACCTCTCACATGCATCATCACTTCCACCTCATCTAACGTTGGCTTCTTTTCTGCAAGTAGTATAATTATGAACATCAGGAGGAGGAGGGGGAGGAGGAAGACGGGTAAAGGAGCAAAAGCTGCAGGAGCAAAAAGCGCCAAAGCCAAGCCGGACAGGACGCAATGAAGCAAAGTCGAGCAGAACTCGCAAACAGCAATGGCAAGCCGGGCAGGACGACGCAAATGAGCAAAGGCGAGCAACAGAATGCCGGGAGCAAAGTCGCAAGGCGATCAGCAGGACGCGAGGAGCGGCACGACGCAAGCGGCAACGAGCAAGGCCTCCAGGCAAGTGAGCGAGCGAGCAGCAAGGGGACCAAGGAGCAGGACTCGGGAGCAAACAGGATTATGAACTCCGAGAGGCTTCTTCACGGATGATAACTGACCTACTTCATCCACTAAGATCAACGCGTAGTTCAATAATAAATCACTACATACCTACGTTTCAAAGCGGGTTCTTAGCAAAGATTTCGTCTCAGATTATAAACTACAGAGAAGTGCATGATGGATGAAACTCGCAGGAGGAGGAGGATGAAGAAGGTGGATCGACGGATGTTGGTCCCCCTGGAATTGACCAAAGCGAGCGCACATTTTCTTTTCATCCACGAGAGTCGGCCGGGTTCACACGCCCATCATCTATCCATCCATCCATTCCATGTACGCAGGGGTACATGTCAGCGTCGTTTTTTGTTTGCTGAATATAGCCAAAAAGCCATATTAAAAAATTAAAAGTGCTAAAAATCAAGTGCTTTTTGAAATTTTCAATAGCCAAAAAACTCCGATCAAAAATTTTAAAAAATCGCCAGATTTCTCTATAAATGGTTCAAGTGAGTAGCCAAAAATATAGAAAGAGATTTAAAAATTTTACTTTCACATTTAGCTTGTAACCAAATCTGGCTAAATCTCCCAGTGGATCATTCGCCACTTTGGCTACATCATCACAATAATGACCCCCCAAAAAAAAAAAAAAAAAAAACCACTGGTACAACAACAGGGCGGGGTTTTTTTTTAAAAAAAACGTTTTGAAAGTTTTTATTTCCCTGTACATTTGGGATAAAATCACTGATTGGCTAAAATCCTAATAAATTCAGGGTCCCACTTTGATTTTCATTTATTCTAGGAGCTATTAATGAGCG
>Ga0209208_10004475_pt1 | contig 19776 bp, 14 predicted proteins | sample S1TSphfallax_3_FD_187694 | JGI IMG/M metagenome (GOLD analysis project Ga0209208, IMG submission 187694) | Host-associated microbial communities from peat moss isolated from Minnesota, USA - S1T2_Fd - Sphagnum fallax MG (SPAdes) (version 2) | ecosystem: Host-associated > Plants > Peat moss >...
CCCCCCCATATTTAACAAAAATATTCAATTTAAAATAGAATACTATAAAATTCCACAAAATTCCCAATTATTTTTTTGGTATTACCACAAATTTGTCAACAAACAAAACACTGCTATACAATATTTTGAAACTCACTAACCCCGGTTTTGCTGAAATTGGGGACCAAATCAAAAGTGAGGATGAAAGCTGTAGACAAGAGTAAAACAAAGAAAGAAAGGGGGACTAAACTGCTCTTCTCACTTGAATTAGTCATACAAGTTTCCTTATGTCGACAGTGCTACTTAGATTTTTCATTGAACCCAAATTTGTAAAATATCAACTCCTTTGAATCTTTCTCTGCTACTTATACTTCTCATTCAATCAAATATTGTAAGAGTTGAATCCTTTGAATTTTGTGAAATGATACCTAGTTTCATTTAAATGGTACCCAGTTCTACTTACTTTTTGGTTTCTCTTCAATTGAGGATGGAACAAGGATTTGAGGATCAAACTAATGGTCAAATCCAAGGTGAGTTTACAGATAACTTGATTAAATACTCCAAACAAGCCCGCCCAATTGTGGCCAAAACTGGTGATGAACACATGTAGAGATAAAAATTGTTCGCAAGCAATGAGGTGAGGCAACATGCATCAAAAGGCTTAGATTTTTCATTTAAGGGGAAGAGAGGGGGCTGGATGGAGTTTTTTGGAATTTGGTGTTCTCAATTTGTTTCATATGGTTCCATTGTGTTCCCCATCAAGTTCTCAAAGATCATTTATTTTGTTCCTGATTCATTCTGCAAGTTCCCAATAGCTCCCAACAGCAACATATTTTTTCGTTTTTTTTGGACAAAAAATTGGGAAAATTCTGGAAATTTTTGTTTTTCTAGTGCAAATTTGATTAATTTTTCTTTTTTTTGTTAAATTTTTTCCAAATTTTCAATATGAAAGAAATTGAAAAAAACCACTGAACATAATAGGTTATTGGAGATGGATTCTAAAAACATTCGACTTTCCTCTTTGACATGTAGCCAAATTTAGCTTATTCCTCTTGTGGATGATCACCAAGCCACCTAGCTCACAAATTTGAAAAAAATAATCCTGATTGTGATTATTAAAACATAATTGAGGATTGATTAAGGTTCATGATGTATTATGGCATATTTAAAGGGATTATTTAAGTGGATTATTGGGAGTTAGAACATACTTGAAATTGTATTAAGATTGATTAAATGTCTATTGAAGTTGAATACATGTATATTATGCTTGCTTAAAACATCAAATAGGGCTATATTGAGATCGATTGAGGTTGGTAAAGGTTGTATGATAATCAACTAATGTTGATTAGGGTTTTAGTTGTGTCCAATTTGTGACCATTATTGAATTTTGTCACCCAAATGGAAAAAACTTTTAGGAGATATGCTCAGGTTCCACTATAAATATTCACAATAGCAATTGATAACTATGTCCAAGCTTCATCTCCATTGAGATAAATATATGGAACTCCATCAAAAAAAAGTAAAAGGAAAGTAAAAACATCTACAATCTTATGATTGCACAGAACATTTGGAAAATTGTGCAAGTTGGAAATAATTATAACCAACTAGTGTAAAGAGATTAAAAATGTCCAAAAAAGGGTTATATCGTACTGGTTGTTTGCATGGTTTGACAGTCCAAGTACCTTTGATGTAGCTAGCTAGCTGATCATAAGTTGAAAGGAATAATAAACCCATTTCTCCAGCGGTTGTTGCTGCGGCGACAAACACTCAGGAGTCGACTCCACAAATACCAGTGGGGGTTGGGTTTTTTGTTTGTATACAAGTAGCAATGATGGAATAAGACGGCGACTATTACATTACAGGTTGGAAGCGAGGGGTGAGGCTTGAGGGAAAGGAAGGTAAGGAAGGATTGGGTACGAAGTAGGTTTTTGTGTTGCTCGGCAAGTGCAGGAGGAATGCAGTGAGGAGATTACGTGCAAGTGTTAGTGCAGTTAGACTGCAACCACGCTGTTCCTGCTAATATTGCCTCTGCAGACAACAGAGACAAAATTAGGGTTTTGGGTAGGGGTTTTGCTTTTGTCTTTTTGGCATGGCCAAGAGCAGGGCAGCAGGGTAGGGCAAAATAAAGTGAAGTAGGGGCAAGGCTGAGCAGGCAAGGCAAAACGGAACAGGGGCAAGACAGAGCAGGCAGGGCAGGTGAGCAGGGCCCGTGAGTAGCAGCACATGCACATAAGTAGTGGTGAAGTGAATTTGCAATTGAGTTCATTTGATATTCCTACCCATTTCTTGGGTTTTCGTGAGTCTGTTTACATTTTATTTTTTTTTTAAATTTCGTTTTGTTTGTAAGTGCTCATTTTTTTCATTTTCAAATGGTTTCGTCTTTTGCTCATCTTGGTTAAGTAACTTACCAAATATATAGGGTTTGAATGTTCAAGACTTTTTCCTCTATTTTGAAAGATGAATACACATGTCATTTAAAATATGTTTGTAAAGGTATAAATGGGTTGAAATCATAAAACATGTGTTTGTATAATAATGATGGGCTGCATAAAACTTAATCAAATTATCAAAACACAAATAAATTAAAAAAATCCAAATTATATAAAAAAAGAAAAAACATTGAAAAAAAAATATTTCATTCGTTTTTTTCTTTCACATAATGCACGCATAATGAGGTGAACATAATCAGTTGGTATATAACATTTTAAGTGAATGCAAATCATGACAAAGAAAAAGAATAATGTGCATGCCCACATGTAGAAAACTCCTTACAAAAAATGTTTTGTCAAAAATCACAATTTACATGATAAAAACACAATTCTACAAAATTCTAACATATTCAATTATATGATAAACCTTCATTTTTTCTTTTGTGTTCAAAATACATTTTTATTGGATTATTACTAGATTCATAAAATGTTTCACATTTTTTCCCTCTTGCCTTTTGTGCATATAATTCTCACATAACATTTACATAATTGTAAAAAATCACAAATTTATACAATTTATGATTTACGAAGTAAGAAAACAAGTAAAGAGAAGATTGAGTACCATGCATAGTATCAAACAAACTCCATCATGGTTGTTTCCACATGCTGAATGCAAAAAATATATTTCCATTATCACCTTTTGCATTGACATAAATGTTTTTGTAACAATCTCTTGAACAATGTTAGCATATCCACATGAAGTTTAATTGGACAATACATGTTCATATGTTAATGACATCACATGACAAGTTGAAATAACTTTGATAAAGATGAATTTCAACCAAAGAATAATGATGATATGATGTAATATGTAACATGCAATAAATTTTACCTATACTTTGCACTAAGACTAAAAGGATCGAAAAAACAAAGAAACAACAAATACATTGTTAAACAAGAAAAAATTATGAATTTTATTGAAGTGAGAAACACGAATTCATTCATATATGAAATTGAAATCCATTCAATGCATTTGAATTCAATTTAGAAATTGGAATTCAATTCAATTCAATATAAATTCAATTTCAATTCAATAATTGGGTTAAGATTCAATTGAATTTAATCAAAGACAAATGGTATGCAAATTGGTGGTGAATGTATTGAATATCTTCTTGCGAATATGGTGTTGGCAAAAAAAACTTAAAAAAAACACAAATATCAAAAGACATAGTTTCATGTTTCTTCACTTTGGAATGGGCTAAACAAATTCCAATTTGGAAGTGTCCAAGGTACAACAACTTGAGGAATCTAAAGTTGTCCTACCTAAATCAGCTTTGATCAATCATCATCATCACTGAAATATCACAAGAGATCAAGATCAAAGAAGGGTTATTTCTACAATGATGGAATTATGCATCCATAAAGCCTTGCTAACCTACATTGGATCACAAAATAAGAAGCTAGTTGTCCATTTTTCAATCCATTCCATCTTATAGTAATTGGTGGGTAAAAGATGTAGATGTCCAACTATGGAACTATTGCTAGAAAGAATGTTCAAATGATCTTTGTAGGATGACATTAGTGGGCTTGAACTTGCTATACAATTGGATAAAAACTAACCTTTTTTTTACAAAAAGTTTGCACTCTTTTGCATTGATTACTAATTGATTATCCATACTAGATTTTATAATTGTTTTGCACATTCAATTTTTGGTCCCCCTAGGGTGCATGGTTAGGGACCCTCTTTTTCTTTATATAGAATGTTAACAAGTTCGAACATTCATTAGCTACTCATTGCAAAGTTGTAACTAATGGAAACTTGTATGCACACATGATGTCATTTTTGCATTGCTTTTTGGTTAGTTTTCAACCCTTCAAACACAATTTGTGAAGGTAACAATTCCCCATCAATTACAAATGATATATTAATTGGGATTTGTCATTAATCATTAATTCCCACCATACCTATGTTTTTTGCACTTTTTTTTTCCCCATGTGCATTCTTACGCCTTATTAGAAGCAAGTGAATTTTAGTTTAATTTATGTTGATGACCAAAAACAAAAGGGATGTCTTAAGCGTTCACCAAATGTGTATTAAAATTTTCAAATTGTGTACCATGTTCTTGCCAATATAATGATATCTTCCAAACAATTATAATGGCGTTTCTACATGACCAATGCAAGGAAAATTTCCAAAACAATCCTTGTTCACCTCAATGTGATTTTGAGTGACATTTCCATTAATTCAAATGTTCAATGTTGATAAAATCATCTTTTGCAACAATTGTACCAAATCATCACATACTTCTTATCCTATCTGTCCTAAGGGCATTTTATTGATTTTATGTGTATATTAATCCATTTTTCATTACCTTTTAATCTCTAGATTTGAGTTTTCCATTTTTTTTGAACCATTTAGTTAATAAACTTCTTGATAGTTTATCAAAAAGGATTTGAAGTTTGCCTAATTCTTTTGGTGAAAGATCTTGAATTAATATAATGCATTTAATAAATTTTTATGTTTTTTCAGAAGTGTAAAATTTGAAGGCCAAAGATGAGGTATGAACTATTTTGAATTTTTTTTTTTTGGGACACTGGGTTGTTGATGAGTGAAAATTGTTGTTTCCATTGAACTTGATTATTCTTTTGTTTTAAAATTCATACATTTTCCCTTTGTAGGCAAAGATAGTTACCATTACAATCAAAATTCAACAATTAAGGATTTTACAAGGATATTTCAGTAGTTTTGATATAATTATCTTCACTCAAATTGAAAGATTAACAAATGAGAACTCACACCATAATGCATCTTCGTGTTCTTTTGTTATTATGGTCTAGAACATTGTAAAAATCATACATTAGAATATTTGTTTTTCACCTCAAAATTTTTAACACATTTAAAAAATATTGATCATAAAATGACACTATGAAATGAAAATATTTGAAACACCTTTTATGTTCACACCAAAACCTTATGGGTGTGAATAAAAAGTAAGAAATTTTGGGGTGTGGACAAGAAGCTTGAACCTTTTGAGAAATCAGACCAATTTCTTGTTAGATCATTTCTTGTTGAATATCACATAAGTAAATCCAATTGAGAATGATTAGTTTTAAAAATATTTTGAAAATTTATAAAATTTTGATTTTTTCATTCACATTAATTGAGTACGGAAGAATCATTAATTATGGATTCAAAAAAATGAAAATATCCAAAAAATGATATCTCAGCCATAAATTAATTTTTTGTGAAAAAATATGATTGTCCATGTTTACACGAATGAACTTGTCAATTATATATATGTTATTAATATTGAAATCACAATGTGGTATTACATGCACAAACACATTTTGGGTGCTCGATCACATGGTTCACAATGGGCTTTTTATGAACACAATAATACCTATGACTAACAATTTTATATTGGTGCACAAAGGCTAAAGTAAAGCATAACAAATCATGTTAAAACCTAAATTGAACCTTACACAAGATATGACCTCGTACAAGGATATGAAACATGAAAGAAAAATATTTAAACATAAGCCTATTTAAATAATGTGAAAAAACATGGCACACAAAATAAATTGAAATAAGTTATGGTGTGAAGTCAAACCTTTAATTGGGGTTGAGTAAAATTGTTCAAGGGAATGAAAGAAAAAACATCTTTATATATTCATTTGGGGAGTTGATTCACTTGGAAGTAAAGGTTTTTTCTCATATTTGTCATGTAGTTAAATCAAGGTGACCATCCATAATATAGTTTAGGCAAATTTGGCTACAAATAGGATATGAAACCAAACATTTTTGAGATTTCTTCACATTTTTGGCTACATCCTATAACCTACATAGAAAATATGGTGATACTTTAGAAATAGTTGTAGGAATTGGTGATTTATAAACCAAAAAACACATTTTTTAGCCAAAACAAAGGTTGTTCGGAAGGTTCCATATTGTCCATTGTCCTTTTTTGAATGGCTTCCTAAATATATATTTAATAGATGAAAATGACAATGATGAATGAATTTCATCCATTATGGATGAAAAAAAAGGTTTTCATAATTTTAGCAACTTTGGGTTTTAAACCAATGTAAGGACAAGACAATGCAAAAAGTTAGAAACGAGACTAGGAAAAAGATGGCATGCCTTTCAAATATAGTCAAGCGAATAAAAAATATCCGGGAATGCATGACATAATTAGGAACCTTCAAGACCCCCTTGAGTCCATTTCAAGTTCTAAAGTTGAATCCCAAGGTATTTGGGGCTTGAGGTTTAAAAGATCAAAGTTCATTTGAATCAAATGATATTTATACCATTGGAAAAGTTTCTTAAAAATTACAATGTGGTTTTGAACTAAAATTGTCAAAATAGACTTAATGCTTCAAAGTTATGATCATTTGAAGAACCGTGATGGAAGGGGAGAATTCAATTCATGTTCATTCAAAATGTGAATTGGAGAAACCAATGATGTTGGATTGAAGACCCTGGTATGAAGTTTAAAAGCTTGGTTACATGGTTACAAGATAGAACATTAGATTGTCCCAATTGGATACAATTATAAAATATATGACTTACCAAAGTTTTAGGAACTAGAACTTGGTGACCTTTGGGAAAAAAAAACATTGGCATGCCACTCCCAAAGGCAAGCTATAGGGTACATTATGAAAGAAGTAATGTTCCCTTGAAAGAGCGTGGGCCATGGTGAATTTTTGGAATCAATGTGAGCTTGTGGAGTTTATTTGGCTTGAAATTACACTAACCACCTTTTTTTTAATCAATTAATTAAAAAAATAATGAAAGGATCACAAACTTAATTGATCATGAATACATAAAAATGTTTTTTTTTAATGCAATAGAAGATTCATGCAAAAATATTTCTATGCATTTATATGGGAAAATGTGAATTGTCAAACATACCATTATCCCAATAGATTGTTAGTAACCATCAATTTTGTCACAAGGCGTGTACAAATTTTTTAAATTATTTTATTCATATTATGTATGCAATCATGTAACAATAATAAAATGACATTTTGCATGTATAATTTGTTTTGTAAACACTCATTAATCCTTATTCAATTTCATTCAAGATTGATTTTAGGGTAAAAAAATGTGAAATGTGAATTTCAAAGATAATATTATTCACAAATATACTTCTTCAATCGTTGATTGATCAATTTGGTTTGTATTATTTCATTTGGTTTTTTCTTTTGTTTCATCTTGGTTAAGTAACTTAACAAATGTATAGGGTTTGAATGTTTAAGTCTTTTTCTTCTCTTTTAAAAGATGAATACCCATGTAATTTAAAACATGTTTTTAAAGGTATAAATGGGTGGAGATCATAAAACATGTGTTGTATAATAATGATGTGATGCATAAAACTTAATCAAATTATCAAAACACAAATGAAAAAAAAAAAATCAAAATACAAAAAAAAAGGAAGAACATTGCAAAAAATAATACTTTGTTCCTTTTTTGGTGCATTAATTCTTTCAATCATTTTTTTTCACATAACGTGCACATAATGAGGTGAACATTACTTAGTGTGTAACATTTTTAAATGCATGCAAATCATGATAAAGAAGAAAAAAATGTGCATGCGCACATATATTAAATTTGTTACGAAAAATGCATTAGTAGAAATCAGCCAAAATGTAACCACTTCATTTACGACTGCATGTGACTTGTAGTCGTTTGCAACTACATTTGGAAATATTTGCAACTATAAGAACAAATTTCAACTATTTTGGTCATTCTCACAACTATGATGCAACTATTAGAAATTTCATCGTATTGATTGGATTGATTTTACATTTATTTTCATCCATTAATAGGTTGACATGTCCCATTAGTCACATTAGTCACCAAATTAAGGTATTCTACAATGACATAAAGGTGTATTTAAATGTATGTACTAATATATAATAATAATAATAATAATAATAATAATAATATGCATACATATGTATATTGTTCATATAATGAATCTCAAAATAATAAACTTTGATTTTATATTCAAATCTAAAAATTGATATTTCAATTTTGAAAACTACTATTTTAATTTTTAAAAAATATATTAGAATTTGAAACTTGATATTAGAATATGAACATTGTTATTTCAGTTTTTAAAACATTATTTGACTTTCAAATTTTTGATTTGAATATGATATTTCAATTTAAATTCAAAAAGGCTTATTTGATCTAGAAATTGATATTTGAATTCTAAATTAATATTTTTGAATCCAAAAATTAGTATTTACATTTAGAAAATTATTAATTGATTATAAAAATGTTCATTTTAATTTTGAATTTTTGTATGAATATTTTTATATGAATATGAAAATGTTTCATTTAAATTTGAAATAGTCATTTTGATTTGAACCTGAAATTTCAATTCCAAATTATTATTTTGGATTTTCAAAATTAATACCCGAAGTCTGAAAATTATTAATTGAGTCGAAAAATGGACATTTGAATTTTGAATATTTTTATTTGATTTTGAAAATTGACATTTCAATTCTGGAAATTGTTATTTAAATTCCAAAAACTTGTTTGACTTAAAAATTGATATTTGAGTTTTAAATTATTATTTTTCGAATCTAAAAATTAGTATTTCAATTCAAAAAATTTATTGAGTCTAAAAATCTTCATTTTGATTTTAAATAATTTTATTTGAAGTTGAAATTTGATATTTGAATTCTGAATTACTATTTTGGAATCTTAAATTGAATTTTAATTCAAACAATTATTGATTTCATTTTAAGGGTTTTTTCTACTAGTGTTATCCATAATAAATCAATTTTGTAAATAATTATATATGATTATGTTTATGCAATCTAAGTTACACTAAATAATTATTGCTATAACATAGATTTGTATATTATAATTTATATTGTTATATTAATTTTTTAAAAATGTATTCAATATACTTTAGAAGAATTGTAATTAATTCAGATAAGAATTAATTTTTATGTGCATAATTACTCACATTTTGTAATTTATAACTTATAGAGAACATAATTACTCACACTCTGTAATTTATAATTTCAAACCTGAATCACAAATTTGGAAAACTTTGATTGTAGTTAAAATAATTATTTTATTGATTTTAATTTCATGACTTATTAGATAATAATATTATTTAAATTTTTTTGGTGATTAATAGTCTATTATAAATATTTTATTGTAAAATTACAATAACTATGAATATTAATGTTATGTTTAATAAATTATTATATTTATATTTAATAATTACCAATCGGATTTTTTTTGACCTATATTAATTTAAAAATAAATAAATGTAATTATACAATAAGTAATGTAATTAGTCGTAAAATAATTTAAAAAAAATTCATGTAAGAATTTACTTTCTAATAGTAAGTTTTCATTCATTACTTATAACATAAATACTTAAAATATTTTATTTTAAAATTATGTCATCAGACAATTTTTTAATTATTTATATTATATATAATTCGGTCAGAATAAAAAAATAATAAAACATTTTCAGATTTTTGTATTATTTAATTATTTATGAATTATGTATTAATAACTTATGAATAACTAGATAGTTAGTTTGTTAAATATGAAGAAGTTATTGTTTATTTAAGTAACTGAAAATGAATATTGAATATTTGTAGTGTATAATTATAATTTCAATATATGTAAATTTAATCCTTATTAATTAAATGATTATTTAATTATCTAGTACTTGAATTGTTTAAAAAACTAATAATTAAAAAAGTAAGGCATGTAGAAAGTTTTGGAATTATAACTTAGTTTGTGAAGAAATTGCAACTTCAAATTTATTTCATATTGTATATTCTTCATTCCTATTTTTGAACACTATATAAACAAGGGGGTGTGGTCATCCATTTTCACATCAAGAAATTTGTGCACATGGGATGAGTTAATCAAAAGCCTCAACCCAAAACAAAAAAACATATTATTCACATTTCTAAAGTACTTACCTTCCCAACCTACTTATCTATCTAGCTAGGTAGATACTTAATTTGAACTACCCACCTAGGTCGACCTATGTACCTACCTATGTAAATACCTAATTATCTAAGTACCTACATATATAAGTAAGTATTTAACCTAGGAAGGTAAAACCTACCTACTTATTTTTTTACCTAAGGAGGTAGGTTGATATGTAGCCTAAATTTGTAGGCACATATTTATGTACTGCTAAGGTATCTATCAACCTAACATTAATATTTTAATGTCACATGGCATACTTACATTGGGCCACGTGTCATAATATAAGATCAACTAAGTATTATAATCGAACATCGTACATTATTTCAAAATAATAATAACAATTAAAAAAAAATTAAGACACGTGATAACACATTGTTTGTCCTCAAATTCTGACCAAAATAGTTGCATCTTAGTCGCATGTGACAATACGTAGACAATGGAGTCAAAGGGTGAAATGTATTTGTTAACTTTTTTTTTTCCATACAATACCTTTTATCATTTGCGACTAATTGATCACATGCGACTTGTCTTAAGCGATTGAAGGGATTTTAGTTGTAAAATGTCTTTTGTGACAAAAATTTAGTTGCAAAAACTATTGAAAATACATATTTTTCTTCTAGTGATGTTTTGTCAAAAATCACAATTTACATGATTCTAACATCTTCAATTATATGCACAATCTTCATTTTTTCTTTTGTATTTGAAATAGGTTTTCATTGGATCATTACCAAATTCATAAAATGTTTTCACATTTTCTCTTTCTTGCCATTTGTGCATTTAATTTTCACATACATTTACTTAATTGTAAAAAATCACAAATTTATACAATTTATGATTTGTGAAGTAAGAAAACAAGTAAAGAGAAGATTGAATACCATGCATAGTATCAAACAAACTCCATCATGGTTGTTTCCACATGCTAAATGCAAAAAATATTTTTACATTCTCACCTTTTGCATTGACATACAATTTTTTGTGAACAATTTTTTGAACAATGTTAGAATATCTATATGAAGTTTAATTGGATAACACATGTTCATATGTCAAAGACATGACATGACAAGTTGAAATAACCTTGATAAAGATGAATTTCAACCAAAGATAATGATGATATGAAGCAATATGTAACATGCAATAAATCTTACCTATAATTTGCGCCGATATTAAAAGGATTGAAGAAATAAAGAAACAACAAATACATTGTGGAGCAAGAAAAAATTATGAATTCTGTTGAAGTAAAAAACACGAATTCATTCATATATGAAATTTGAATCCATTCAATGTATTTGAATTCAATTTAGAAATTGGAATTCAATTCAATTAAATCTAAATTCAATTTGAATTCAATAACTAGATCAAGATTCAATTGAATTCAATTGAATTTAGTTAAAGACAAATGGTATGCAAATTGGTGGTGAATGTATATTCAATCTTTTTGTGAATATGGTGTTGGCAAAAAAAACTTCAAAAAGATACAAATATGAAAAGACAAATTTTCATGCCTCTTCACTTGGGAATGGGCTAAACAATTTCTAATTTGGAAGTGTCCAAGGTACAACAACTTGAGGATTTTGAAGTTGTCCTATCTAAGCCGGCTTTTATGAATCATCATCATCAATGAAATATCACAAGAGATCAAGATCAAGGAAGGGTTAGTTCTACAATGATGGAATAATGCATCCATAAAGCCTTGCTAGCCTACATCAAGATCACAAAATAAGAAGCTAGTTGTCCACTTTTCAATCCATTTCATCTTATAGCAATTGGTGTGTAAATGATGTAGATGTCCAACTATGGAACTATTGCTAGAAAGAATGTTCAAATGATCTTTGTAGGATGCATTAGCGGGCTTGAACTTGCTAGTATAATTGGATAAAAGCTAGACTTTTTGTTACAAAAATTTTGCACTCTTTTGCATTGATTAGTAATCAATTATCTATACTAGATTTTAAGGTTGTTTTGCACATTCAATTTTTGGGCCCTTGGGGTGCATGGTTAGGGACTTCTTTTTCTTTGTATAGAATGTTAACAAGTTCGAACATTCATTAGCTATTGGTTACCAAAGTTGTAACTAATGGAAACTTGTATGCACATGATGCCATTCTTGCATTGTTTTTTGGTAGGGATTTAGTTGTCAACCCTTCAAACACAATTCATGAAGGCAACAACTCCCCCTCAACTACAAAGGATAGATTAATTGTGATTTGTCATTAATCAGCAATTCCCACCATACCTATGTTTTGTGCACTTTTTTTTCCCAATGTGCATTATTGGGCCTTATTAGAAGCAAATGAATTTTAGTTTAATTTATATTGATGACCAAAAACAAAGGGATGTTTTAAGCATTCACCAAATGTGTTTTCAAATTTGCAAGTTTTATGTCATGTTCTCGGCAATATAATTTATCTTCCCAACAACTATAGTGGCATTTCTAGATGACCAATGGAACGAAAATTTCCAAAACAATCCTTATTCATCTCAATGTGATTTTGAGTGACATTTCCATTAATTCATATGTTCAATGTTGCTAAAATCATGTTTTGGAACAAATGTACCGAATCATCATATACTTATTATCCTATCTTTTCCTAAGGGTTTTTTTATTGATTTTATGTGTATATTAATCCATTTGTCATTACATTTTAATCTCTAGATTTGAGTTTTCCATTTTTTTTGAAACATTTTAGTTAGTAGACTTCTTGATAATTTATCAAAAAGGATTTGAAGTTTCCTTAATTTTTTTTGTGAAAGATGTTGAATTAATATAATGCATTTATTACATTTTTATGTTTTTTCACAAGTGTAAAATTTGAAGGCCAAAGATGAGGTATGAATTTTTTTGAATTTCTTTTTTTGGGACACTTGGTTGTTGATGGGTGAAAATTTTTGTTTCCATTAAACATGATTATTCTTTTGTTTTAAAATTCATACATTTTCCATTTGTAGGCAAAAATAGTTACCATTGCATTCAAAATTCACCAATTAAGTATTTTACAAGGATATTTTCATTAGTTTTGATTTGATCATCTTGGTATGTGTCACAACCCTAACTGTGGGCTCACGACCAAAACAAAGGCATGGAAGGGTGCAGGTCCAAAGTGTAAACTGGAAGTCACATTTGCACTCCATGGAATGTGGAAAGAATGAACCCACATACTCCCAAGTGGACTCCCATTTTGGGAATTGGAATCTCTATGGAATCCTAAATCTTGAAAGAGATATTTTAAGGGTTAAAGTTTATTAGATCAAAGAGTTTCATATACCATTAGAAAGATCTTGAAACTTACATTCTAAAATGGGTTTGCATGAACCATTTGAGTATTTTAAACATAAGTTATGGCCATTAGAAAGGCCAAGAGTCAAAGTGTCAATTTGACTCTTGCCCATTAAAAGTCAGGAATCACCTTGAAATAAATGTTTATAGGTTGCGTATCACATATCCTTGGAAAGCTCTCAACAAGACATACAATTATGGTGACTAAAGTTTGATGAGAAAGGTCAACATGACTTATTATTTCTTTGGAAGCTCTCACCCATTTTCTTAGTTGTATAAAACTAAGTTTTGTGCCTTGGGTTTTTGCATTTCAAAATTAATATTGGAATGAGAGACTTCAATTACCATCAATATAACCTAAGGTGTATCAACTTTCATGTATGGATTTCATTTTATGAATGACAATCTAAGCGATGATGGATGAACTTCATCTATGAACAAAAAACTAAATTACTTGAAATGTTTTATTTTTATAATTAATCATAATATATGTTTAATGACCTATGTTGGAGTTGATTATAAAATGTCATTTGTTAAACTTTCGTCATAGTATAAAATATGACCATATTATTGACAAAGTTCAAATGTTTCATTAAAATTGTTAATATGACTATGAAAATTCAACAAACATGAATAATTTGACATGCCAAGGAATATGAACAGTACATACATAACATTAAGGCAAGAATTAGAAAAGATGTAATGGGATGTAAACATAAGAAAATGAATGGGTTTTTCTTTTAATTGATTCCCCAAATAATAAATGATGACAAGTAAGAATTGAAAAAGTGACAAGGCTTGTGGAGTCAATGCAAAAATTAAAACTTGATTCATCATGAAATATGATGGTCTACATACATTGTCATGTCACCAAAAAGAGCAAAAGGACCTTGTTTATCCTACCATGTTCATAATGTTAGAAGAAAAACATTAATATAAAAATTGGTAGGATGTCATCAATTTTATGCTTTGAGTGGCAATATTATAAAATTTTATTAATAATATCCATTTAAAAAAATGGTTTGGAACGGTTAACAAATGTTCTTATTATGAATGAAAATATTTAAACTTGAAACACAATTTTTTTTGGGTTGTCATTCATAATGGTGGTCCTTTTGAATAAGATGGTTCCAAAAGGCTAAAATAATTCATGAAATGTTGACATAAACCATTAAGAATTATTAGTTTCATCATTTCAAGAAATATATGTATAATTGTTCATTTCAATATTATGGAATTCAAATTTATCAGTTTTGTGTAAAGTGCAATTTTTCTTATCTTCTAAAATAAAATCATGTCTGATATTTGTATGAGATGAAAAACCAATAAAAAAAAAACCATGCAATTATCCATGTATTCATAAAATAAATCATTCATTGGATAATGCAAACAATTGGTGAAATGTCTATAAAGTAAAATTGAATTTTATCTTAAGAAAATACCTTATGATTAGAATAAATGATGACATGGTTGATGAGGGACTCAATGGTTTTCATTTGTTCATGAAGATGAAAATAAATCAATCAATCAAAAGAAGATGAAAATGAAAAATTAGAAAAACACATTTAGTTTTGTGATTATTTAAAGCTTTAGTAGACATATATGAAACCATTGTTGGGTGATTATAACATTTAACATGCTCTAAATTTATCAATTGCAACTCATTTGAAAATTAAAAATGAGCAACAAATTTTGTAAAATGATGATAAAGCATTGACACAAGACATTATTTGATTTTGAACAAAGTTTGTTTGTAAATTCTATCACACAACTTTTAAATGATTTTAGTGCCTATAAATTTATAAAGCACCATGAAAAAAAAATATCAAGCCATTTGAAAGATATTAACTTGGGTGAATCAACACCTAAACTAATACCTTCAAGTTCTTTTTTTTGATATTGTCTAAACATTATAGGTATTTCATATCAAAAATTCTTAAATCCGGTTCTCTGAGTCCAAATTTAACGTTTCTTAGGTTAAATATAATAACTAAAGACATCTCCACCGAAGCATAATATATTATTCACTAACACCAATATGACAAATCCATTAATTTTTTCATTTTTGATTTGGCCCCAACAACAACCATGTTATTGTTATCAAAGTTGGACCCCAGGAATAATCTTTCTTCTCACGTAAAAAATAAATGCCTTTTGGTGTGTCTACAAAATCATTTATGTACACACCATCAATGATGACCATGTCCCTTTTGTAACATTGTGTTTGCATCTAGTAGTTTTGTATGTCATAAGAACCAAAGCAAATTGATGATTTGATGAGTATGAATGTTGAGTTGTATGTGTGATTGACAATATGAAAATGGTTATTTCTCCACTATGCACTTGATGAAGATAGTTAACTTGCACGTAACAAATTGTCATAATTTGCTTCTTGTTTTGTTGTGTTTTGTGAGTTTGTAGAACTAAGTTGGTGTGCCCTACGGAAGTTTTTTGCATGTGTGTAATTCCTTTGTGGCATGGATATGTGTGATGGTTGCACAAATAACCTTGAGAGTTGTTGAATGGGAATTAGCTACGCAATGTTCCATTTTGAAAAAAAAACTACCATAGAATGATAAATTCAACACTTGGAAATAACAGTAGCATGAAAGTTTGATGGATATTCTCCATTGGAGATGCTTTAAGAAGCTCCAATACCTCAACAACGTGAAGTGTCAATGTGTCAATGGAGTTGCTACTTCACCTTGCCCCCTTGAATAGGTACACCTAGTTTTATTCTTTGCCACATTGCAATTGGTGGGTAAAAAACCAATGTGACGTATCTTTACATCACCACATGCATACTAACATAACAAGCTTTTCCATTTGTAGGGACCAAGTCAAACCCATGTATTGCATGTTGTAATTTTGGGTCCAATGATTTTCTTTGACATGAATCTTGGCGAATTTTTTGTGGTTTTGAAAAGGGAGAAAAAACATTAAAAGAAAATGTATATTTTCAATGTAGAGTGGAAAATTTGAGGAGAAATTCACTAATTTTTTGAAAATTTAAAAAAAAGACAAAAGGCTTAGGTCTAGTGTTTGATTTTTCAAATAAAATTTTGCAAATTTTAAACGAAAAAAATGAGAATTAATGTGGTATATTATTATTATTTTTTTGGTTTTCTGACTATATTAATTCAACTAATATTGCTTCTTTTTTGGAAAAATAAAATTCATCAAAAGTTTTGATATCCTTGATTGGGTCCCATCCAATATCATTCATCAAGTACATAGGTAATGAAGAGGAATACGGATGCATTGCACCTGGACATAAATTCCATGTGACGAAAACTGTTCCCCTTGGACATTACTGCGGAATTTTCGTGATGTACCATGGAATGGCCCAGTAAGGCCTGTTCCACCAAGGAATGCAGCAGCAGCAGCAGCAGCAGGCCCCGTGGGAGTAAAACAGCCCAGTCGCCGTGAACTAACTGCCATTCATTCATTCTATTAGGTGGTAACAGGTTCTACACAGACAGGGCCCATATTCCAGAGCAGAATGGGTTGGTTTTCGCCACCCTTCATTCACATCTCAAGGGCGTTCTCCACCGTTGATTCACATTACAAACTGAAACTGACTTCAAGAAAATTGGAACAAGCTGATGACAGTCAGGCTCACCAAGGAAAAAGGCGTCAGAATAGGACACTGACACTGAGAATTGTACTTTCGAGCCGATTCTACTTTTTAGAATCGACTATAAAGTAGCTGATTCTACAAAGTAACTTGCAGTTAAAACAAGGTCTGTCCCCTGGTTACCAAATGAAAAGAAAAAAGAAACCGGTGTAGTACGTGGAAGAATCTGCTACAGTGGCTGATTCTACAGCCTCACGGAGGGCTGAATGTGGGCGGAATATCGTCCCTGCTAGCAACTTGAAGCTTCGCAGGGAAATTCTGTCGTTGCTCCGCGACTCGCCGCGATAAAACCCTCTTTTGTGTTCGACAGTATTTAAGAGCAGATTTTGTAGAACAAGCTTCAACAATCCAACGTCTCTGCTGCTGCTCTGCTTCTTTCATTTGATCATTGTTTGAATTTTTCTTGGTTGGGTCTTTGTTTTCTGGTTGGTTTGGGTTTTGGTAGTATTAAGTTTTGGAAGGAGTGATGGCAGCGCTGGACTTGACGCGACGCACAATTGCAGTGATACCAGGAACTGGTAATATCGGGCGTCGTCTTGCCTTCCAATACGCCAAAGCAGGCCTCTCCGTAGTGGTGGGATCTCGAGATGCAGCTAAAGCTGAGCAAATTGCTGATGAAATCGCTAAAGAAACCCACTCCAGTTCTGTGAAAGGACTCATCAATGCTGAGGCTGCTGCTGCCGGTGACATAATCATCTGGAATCCTGCGGTAAAAACAATTTCCAATTTCTTCTCTCAGACTCTCAAGCTAGATAGGTAGATGAATCTGAGGAAGAAGAAGAAGAAGCTGTGATAGGTAGTTTATGGTTTAATTCAAAAGAGCCTGTTGATTGATGCAAGTACTGATCTAGCAGCGCACTGATTTGCGAAACAAAATTGTGTTTAATGATCCACTGCTGCTGCTCCACTTCCATGCATGCAGGGTCCTTTGAAAGACAGGGAAGAGCTTCTCAAGTCATTGGCGAGGCACTTGGTGGACAAGATCATTGTAGATGTGACCAATGTGCTGTATTCTTTTGGGGAAAACGAATGGGGACGGATATCTTCAACTCTTCTTAACCGGGACGCATTGGGAGCTCCTGCTCGATGGACCACTGCCTTCAAAGCCACCTTTGCTGTATGTCTTGAACTTCAATGTTCACAGAAAACACTTGGCCTTAGCTTGGACGATGAGCTTAGATTTTGAAAAAGCCATTTTCCACAACTGCACTTTCACCCAGCTGGATTCATTCATTCATTCATTCTTGCTTAATTTTTAAATTTTTATTTATTTATTTTTCTGACTGTTGTTTTGTTGAGCAAAATCTGGCTGCTGGTTCACGTGCAGCATTTTTTGCGAGAGGATCTGCCTGATGTGAAGAATCCACACACCACTTTTGTTGCTGGAGATGATCCTGAAGCTGTTGCAACTACCATTGCCTTGGTTGAAACCATTCCAGGTTTCAAAGGTGCAAATGCTGGACCTCTGGAAAATTCCAGGATTGTTGAGCTTCTTGGTCCCCGATGGATTGGTGAACTCGACAAGCTCAATGCTGGTGGCAAGCTTTCTACGTACTGGAAACTTGGCGTCTGAAGAAGATTGATATTACTAAATCAGTGCTGGCAGCATCCAAAACACAAGGTTCTCAAAACAAAATAAATAAGAGCTAAGTATTGTACATATGATCCATGATCAGGCAGCTGGGGTAATGCAAAAAGGATAATAGTAAAACAGAATCTCTCTCATTGCACCTAAAGACTTATGTACGAGTCCTCTTGTGGCCAGTCTTGTCTGTTGACAGCTTCATGGATGTGTGAGCTTTGACTGCTTCTATAAGTATACCAATCAACAACTGTGATATAATTCTCTGACTTGTGAGTGAGCATTATTCTACATCATTAGATTGTGATATTCTATGATGTTCTCTTAGTGAGCATTATAGATCAATGCTATGATCTTCTCACACATATCAAACTAGTGGGTGCCCGTGACCTTCGGCCACTGTGAGGCGCAAATGCAACGTGCCAGCCCCTTCCTTTCTTGAGCTACAGAGAGAAAGGAGAGAGACGACCGAGCTCGGGTACCCCGGGCCGGTATCGGCGATAGCCCCGGAAACACACGGGCCCTGTTCCGGTCCACCCGTGGCAAAGAGCTTGGTTTATGGCTCGGGACCTGGGTCTTCGTGGGGAGATCGAGCTTCGTCACCGACCCGGTTTAATACTTATTCTCGTAGTTCCACACACCTGGGCGCCACCCGGCCTAGGCCAGGTTTTTTTTTATCGTTCGGGTCTTTGAAGCTTGGGCGTTGGGACTTGGGACCTGGATTGGTCGGGACTCAGGACTCGATAAGTAAAGAAGTAAAAGTGTGTGATTGAGGTCCTGAATAGTTTTTGGGCCCCTCGGGACTGGGGGGACAGTTTTAAAAGTGACCTGGGTTTTAGGACCTCGACAGACAGTACGCCAGCACGGTCGACCATAGAAAAGCACCCCGGTCTGCCG
>Ga0209208_10004476_pt1 | contig 19772 bp, 13 predicted proteins | sample S1TSphfallax_3_FD_187694 | JGI IMG/M metagenome (GOLD analysis project Ga0209208, IMG submission 187694) | Host-associated microbial communities from peat moss isolated from Minnesota, USA - S1T2_Fd - Sphagnum fallax MG (SPAdes) (version 2) | ecosystem: Host-associated > Plants > Peat moss >...
TGCTAGATTTTTTTTTAATCTTTTATATTTTCTTATTGCCAAATTTGGCTAAATCATCTTATTGACAATTGCCACATTAGCTACATCACAAAATTCAAAATTCAAGATTTAGGAAAAAAAAACATGGTCCAAGGGTACCCAAAAGGCCTGGGTTCAAACATGGCTCATGACTGAAAAATGGTAATTAACTTGAGTGAAATAGAAATTCCTGGTAGCCAATGAGGTGAAGCAACATGCACTCAAGAAGCCCAATATTGTTTTCCTAGGGGGAGGGGAGGGGGGATGGGTCATGGGATTTTTTGGAATTTTGTGTTCCCATTATGTTCCATATGATTCTATCAAGGTCACAAAGGTATTCATGCTGTTCTCTCATTATTCCTCAAGTTTTCCATAAGTTTCAATGTGTTTATGATAGCACCAGACTTTATTCCATATCCTTTGCCTAAAAGTTTTACTCTTGTAAGGCATATAAAGTAATACAAAGGAGAAGAGTACTTACAAGATATTTATTTGAAAGTGCCCAGAATTTTGGCTTTTTTCTTCTGCAAGGCCAATCAAAGATGCCCAATACGAACAAAAACATTTTGAGCTTTGGAGGTGCCACAACTAATTAATATGGATCACATTAATTAACAAAAGTATAAACCGATGTTGGGTGGTTCTTTTCTTTTATGAAGAACCTCCAGTTCCAAAATATGAATTTCAATAGTTGAACTTCCAGTTCCACACATAAATGGAAATGAGAATCTGACTCCAAGTTTGGTTCTTCTGGAATAGAAAATTTATAAATAAATAAACAAACAAAGGAAAAATATCTAACAAGAGAACAAGAGAAGAAAAAAAGCAAGGACCAAAGTCCAATTAAAACACAACACCTGAAAGCACAAAATGCACAATGCGAAGCCTTAAAGAAGAAAAATCAAGTAACCTAAGACCTAAACTCATCACTAGTAGCACAAAGCAAGTTGTGCAAAGAGATGGGCAAAAAGATTGGAAAAACACCAAGCTTAGAAAGGGCCTCTCCTGTTGCTATAACAACAGCACATTGCAAGATAGTGTTGATTTGAACTTTTTGAAAAGGTAAAAACACCTTCGGCCTATAAAATGAATGTAAAATCAAAAGAAAAGGTCCTCCAAAACCTTTCATTGGCCATGTCAAGTTCACACATTGATAAAAAAAATCGTTAGCTTGTTAATATAAACATCCAAATATCTCTATTGCAAGAGGGAAAAAATCATTCTCCCCTTTGTTATTATGATGATTGGAGAGATGGTGCTGAAAGAATATTATTTTGCTCGTGCAAGACATGGAACCCAACATCCTTAACAATGGAAGTGAATTTTTTTGAACTGCATCGTGTGTGATGGTGCATTCTCCTTTATGAACACAACAAAATATTTGTATCCCTATCAAATCTATGAGTTAGCTGTATACACATTGAAAAAGACCATGAGCCATAAGATGAAGAAGGTCCAATTTGACACATAATGTTTTTAAAAAAATGTCAAAGACCATCCAAAAAAAAGGATAATTAGACAACTAGAAAGCCTAAAGCCAAACACCCAAGACTAGCCCTACGCAAGATTTCAACTGAATGTGATGATAATAAAAAAACAAACTCAAAATGATGTTAAAAAAAGAGTGTTCATGCATGTTTTTTGAAATGCTTTCCTAACAACGATTAGCTTCTATCTCTCCTAGCTACTCAAATGGAAAGACACAAGCTTAAGCAACTAGAAATAGAAGGTTACAAGCCCACCTAATGTGAGCTTAAAATTGAAGTGGACTTGAATTATTGGCCCTTATAACTCCCAATTAAAATGAACATTCATCTTGCAAAATTCTATATGCATTGTCACAAGCCCTGAGCTCCCCAAATACACTGCCAAAACGATAACCTTTATGGATATTAAATCTATCCCACCTCTGGAGATGGGAAAAGAAGCTTGCCAACGAACTTGGGGAGCCTCTGAACACTCCAAAGAACCTGGCCTTTGAAAATTTAATTCTGGTTTCTATTTTTGAAAATCAGATCCAATGTTGATTCTAAAAATTAAACCTGGTTTCAGGGGTTCAGTTCTGAAAATTAGACCCAATTTTGAGCTGGTTCCAGGTAACTCAAACTTGAACCAGTGGTTAACTTCTGATTAAACTGATTCTAGTATTTATTTATTTTTGTCAAAAAAAAGTTTTAAACAAAGTATAGATTCTGATTCTAATTCCAACTCCACACATAAAAATAAAATAGAGTCAGGAACCCAGTTTTGGAAGGGGTTCCAAAAATCAGACATGGTTCTAGTTTGACTTGCTTAACTGGAACTAGAACCAATGGTTAGTTCCAGTATGTCAAAGCCCGCAAAGAACTGTTGACTCTGTTTTTTTCTTGTCAATTCTTTGAATTTTTTATTTTTTCCAGGTCGGAGTTATGGGCAGTTCTTTCAAATTTCAGCCTCCGAGTCTGACCGTCGGCAGGGGGGGTTTGGTCTAGAATCAAAGAACCGCCCAACACTGGTTCTGACCCATCAAACCAGGCACCCAGCAGACATGAACCATAAACTGCCAAAAGAGAGGAGAAATTGGGGCGGGGAGGGAGTGGGGGAGAGAGCGAGAGAGCTAGAGGAAGAATTTGAACAAGGATAATGGAGATGACAATCTGTGACGTGGAGCGAACATTCTGGCAATTTGTGGGATTAGGAGGACAGCCCTTTTTTGGCTGGCTATATATATAGCCAAAGTGCCATATTAAAAACAAAAAGTTATAAAATCATGTCCTTCTTTTTTGTGATTTTCAATAGCCATAATTCGATCAAAAAAAGGAAACTCACCATATTTGTTGCCATACATGGTTCATGTAGATAGCAGAAAATATAGCAGGATATTTTTAAAATTTTACTTTCATAACTAACTTATAGCCAAATTTGGGAAAATCTTCTTATGGATCCTCATCGCCATTTTAGCTATAACACAAAATTGCCAAAAAGTAAAAAAACACATTGGATTAGGAAGAAAATAAAATCCATGCACACTCAGCATCGGACGAAAAGGCTAGCTCCTGTCGCGAGACACCGCGTAAAAGTTCTCATCCGTCTTCGACCCATCCACCCAGCAGGAGGATTTAAAAACGAGCCTGCTCTTCAGGCTCTGCTCACCAAGTCGCGCCCCGACGAGCATACTAATGATATCTTTTGGTAGGCTGTTGTGATAAATAGGTACTAAGTCATCGGTTTCCCATCTGCGTGCGTGCAAGTTCTTTCTTTCGTGTTCGTGTGTCGTCAAGTCAAGCTCAAGAGTATCTACAGACTGCAGAAATACACACACAGAAGTAGGGCCAACTCTCTCGCTACTACCTCGATTCGGTTTCCAATATGGCCATGAATCATGTATGTATTCTTTTCTCTGGATGCAACTTTGCAAGATCAGAAACTTTTCTTTTAAACAATTCGTGGAGTGGAAGAATGATTGTGTTTAATTACTGTCGAGATTCAGCTCAAGCTTTCTGAATTGCGAGTTTTCCTTCTTTTGTTTTCGGTTTTTAAAGTTTGATTGAGCTTGCTAAATTGCAAGTTCTTTTATACTGTTGAGATTCAGCTCCAGTTTTCTGAATTGCCAGTTTTTTTTTCATTGTTTTGTCATGTGTTTTGATGGGTTTCTCATCGGTGGGCTGGTGCGCTTGGACCTCATAAAAAACACACCAAAACCCATCAAAACACCCATGAAATATTTCTAATTTCTCGAATGTTTTGACGGATGATGCTGTATTTGGTGTTTGCAGGGAGCAAATAGTTTCAGGGTTTTGTTAGCCAGAGCAGCAGTGCAGCTTCGGCGTGCGGGAACAGACTCCATATTGCATCAACCGGGAGCTGCAGCTGGATTAATAATGCAGGAGCAATCTGTCAAGTACATGAGTAGTACTGCAGCTGGTGCCACCAGCAAGTTGAGTGCTCAAGAGCTGGAACGCTTGCAGCATGTTGCTGCAGCAGGACGCAACAAAACTACTAGTCCCGCCGGATCAACTTTGAAGCGCGCCGGCAACACAGGATCATCAGCTGATCACCAATTTCAGTGCGTGCCATAATTCTCTTACTCTAGCTCTGTTCTCTTCAAGGAAAGCTTCGACATAATAAGATTTGCTAGTAGATTCTCCAGTCTGTTAGAAAACAATCTTCACACTTTCAAACACAAATCTAGTCCCTATAGACGTTGGGGCTGACTATTATGGAAGTTCACGAATTGCAATCTTTCTTCTGTCTCTGAAAGTGATGATGATGTGCAGTTGGATCGAGCCAGCGTCATACCCACTACTGGGAATGCTGAGCATTGCCTTGGGTCTGGCGGTCATGACATTGTACAGAGAAATCGCGGATTCCCCGACCGTGCTCATCGACAAGCGGAAGCGGGTGGGTCTAGTGGAGATGGATGACCCCGAATGGACTTCCAAGAAAGGGGAGCGATTTGCGACCACCAGTCCATTGAAGAACATTTTCTCGTCAAACAGTAAAATCCCTGCTGAAAAAACTACAATTTGAACAAATTATTATCAGTTATAATAATTGTTTTCTAATAAAAAAACACAGCACCAAAATAATTTGCAAATTCCATTTCTTACATCTTCGCACACTAGGTTACTAGAGATTTTCTGCATGAATGCAGAACAGACACTTGCTGAGATCCGCTCTAGTTTTTCAGAGTTTGGGATTTTCCTGTAGCTTCTTGTATCATACTGTACTGGATGGAGCTTCTGCTGCAAAATTCTGCTGAATTTCCATTAACTATGAATTGGGCTCTGGACTGCCAAAGTTCTTGTAACTCTGTGACATGTGCAGCAGAGAAAAAAAACATCACATGTGTGTGAGATATCTTTTTTCTTACAACCTCCTAGGAATTGCATCAACCAATTATGACGATGCACAATGTCCTCTGCATAACATCATAACATCAATGCTTTCTGTAAATCACTGGTCTCGAGAAGACAAATTCAAATCAAACCTAAGAATTTATGCAAAAATTATAGACAAGCATTTTCTGGAGAATTTATGCAAAGTTTATTGACAAGTATTTCTAAACAAGCTAGCATCATGTGTCGCAAGAATGTGAAATTATTGCCACTTAACTTTCAAAACAGAAATGAAAACGAATTTTTGCTTGTCACCCAAATGTGAAGTCTACCTCATCTGCACTAGAACCCCATGTCTGCAAAAAAAGGTTTAGATTTATGGAATGTATTCTAATATTTAAATAAATTTTAAAACTTGGGTTCTGCATTGCTACCCACAATTAGTGACAATGAATTGATGAAAATGATAAGTCGAGTTTGTAAAAATTAAGTTTCATTTGAATGATTTAATATTGAATGATTTTGCATAATTTCATTTGAATTGAATGGAACCCAATTACATTTGATTTGAATTAAAATTCTTAAATTGAATTCAAACACATTGAATGAACATATTCAAATTCATGTTTAATTGAATTGAATTCACATTTCTAAATAAAGTGAATAAAATAAAATAAAATAAAATATTTTTCTCTTTTGGATTGAACATCATTAGTGTTCTTATTGAAATTTCAATTGAATTGAATTTAGTTGAATTGAATTCTTTCATAATTTTGTTGAGTTGGATTCAATCAAATTATGAAATTTTAATTATGAGAAGCACATGTTAATTTCTCTTTTCATATCATGTAATCGAGTTGGTGAAAAGAGTGAAGTAATTAGTTACTTGTGAATTTTTTTCAGAATTGTCACATGAAGTTAGTGAAAGGAGTTAATTAGTGAGCTATGAAATATTTTCATAATTACCAAGTGAACAAAGTCTAAAATTGTTATAGTGACAACTACAAATAGACCCTATACCTATTGCAGGTAAATCAGTTTCAATTATGGTAGGCTATGGTATTTCAATTTATGCTTCACTTTGAAAATGTGAGGAAGAAATAAACATATTGATGGAGATTTATCATTTTAATAATATTCCACACTATCGTCCTTTTTATTCAGCAAATTAAACTAAGGGGCCACTCACAATGTCACCCTAAAATATGAACCAGGTGCTCACAAATTGGTGGAATTTACATTAAAAGTTCCTCATGATACCCTCCTTATTATTAGTTGCACAGTTTTCCTTTTTGGTCAAGTTTAGTATTGAGCTGCGCCTCAAGCACACCTTTATTCACATCCCATACCAATGCCTAAAACTCCCTCTTAGCGAAGTCACACTCCTACAAAGAAGCAATGGATAATGGAACAACTATAAAACATTGTATTACATTCCAATTCTTTTCATCATTGTTCCTTGCTTTCATTCTACTAAAGGAGATTTATGTCTTCCTAAAGGTCCCCATTTAGCAATATGCAAAGATTAATAAAATTATTGTTAAAATAACTTTGCCTTTGTGTGCTTTTTTCACCATGGAATCTTTTTTTTCACTCATAAATGCTTAGTTATTATAAAAGTGAATGAATTTCATCGAAATTGGGTCTTAAATATCAAATCTGAACATTTATTGCATAAGATTCAAAATATTTGTTGAATTATAATAGCAAGAATAAAAACGAGTTTGAAACTCAAGCTAAAACTTGTTTTTATCATCAACATTGAGTTTAAAAGGAGTTTAAGACCGCATTAAATGTCAGCGAAATTCTTTTATGTCAAGTGTCAATTTCAGCCTGAGCTCACTCTCGTTACAGGAAAATTGTGACTCCTGACACTAAGGCCCACCTTCTGTTGCAGATAACTTTAGCATCCAGGGCTTACATTCCATAACTCAATAATGAGGGGTCACATAAATGGAGGATAAATCATCCCAAGAGCAGCCCATGTGTGTTTAAATGTCTTTTTCTTTCATACATGACAGGGGTTCAAGATAACTTGTCTTTCAGGGTTGCGCAGTAATGTGACCCTGCACAGAAAAGTCAAAACATGGCCATTTGGCTCAGCAAAATGGTTTTGGCCAACCATTTTTGCACAGTTTGCTTTGCTGCAGTTGGCAGCGTTTCTTTCACTGGCGAATTTTCGTCAAATCCCTTTTTTGAAAAATATGATTTCGACCTTTATGAAGGATTTTCCATTTTAAAAAAGGGCCCAAATTCGTCGGATTTCGAAAAAAAAGCTTTTACCATCACCAGATTTTTATTATTAGTTCCAATAGGTAGCCAAAAATATAGAAAGATTTTGATTTTTTCATACTTCCATAAAATACTTACATGTGGCCAAATTTGGCTAAATCACTTTCAAGATGATAGCCACCTTGGCTACATCACAAAGTTGGAAAAAGAAACCCTGGCAGTTAGTGAAAGGCATGGCAAATGTAGGCACCTAAGAAAAGTGCAATAAATTCGATTCTGATTGCTGCTCCCTGTTTCTGATGGGCTAATCAGAATGATTGGTTCAGGTGGTTTGCTATTAGTAGTCTCCCACCTATTTAAGAGTTTTAGTTTTATCAGTGGGATTGCAAAAAAGGAAATGACTAAATCTTGGATGTGAGAAATATTTTTGCAGGTCACATACTGAGTAGCATTTTTTTTAGTGGTGAAATATTGCTAGATTTCGACTTGGAATTGCTGGTTTTACCTGCAAGCTTTTAAAAAATTCATTTTCTGACCAGATTTTCAAAGCTTGAATGTTTCTATGCATAATTCCTTCAATATTTTTTTAAAATCTTAACTCTCATCGTCACATGTGATAACCTCGCATCAAGTCTCATAGCTAGATGGTTGCTTGTAATTGTTGATTATTGTGGGCACCTTATAGTGTTGTTTAGTTTTTTGTTAACAACACAATTGATTGACATCATGTTGTCGTTATTTGCCACTTCATTTTATTAAGGTATCGTCATTTATACTACTTCTTCCCATAAGGATATCGTTGTTTCCTCCCACTTCTTACCATCAGGATATTGTCACCTCTTCTTGCTTCTTGCAACAAGGTATCACCATTGGATTCTTGGACATGATGCCCACCACCTAGTGTACATAGTAAAAAGAGTTTTGAAACTTGAGAATTGAGACTTGAGGTTCACCAAATTCATGTTCATCAAATTCATTCAATGTGCATGGTTTTAGCCTTTAGGGCTTTTGGTTGTTATTTCACAAGTTCAAGCTTCGATCTTCAAGGTAGGCATCCGACAACTACCAAAAGGCCGCCTAGCTACAATAGGCAATAGTCAAAGTTCTTTGGTGAGATGTTGAATTGGAGAATTGCAACTTGCAATGAGCATCAAAACTTGTCTGGTGATGAACAACAATTGTTTTGTGTTCAATGCGATTCCCTCCCCCCCCCAAATCTTAAAAATGATATTTTAACCCTTGCAATTGTCAAGTTGAAGCTGAAAGATTACATATTCTATGTCCAACAATTCGATGTTAATCATTGAATTGCCATTTTTGTTGTGAGTTTAGATTTGTAGTATTTCAATCCTTCTAAAATTTTAAGTAACCTTGTGCATTGTGAATCATAATTGTAGAATTGTAAATTAGAATGTTCAAGCTCAAGCTTTGTGAGGTTCAAAGATTGATAATGCACAATATAGGCCTTAAAATATGGACATTAGGGCTAACTTGCTAAAAGGATAGGGTTTCAACTTTTGAGTTCCAACTTTTAATTTACTATGAACAACAAATGTTGGCCCTAAAATACCAAAGTTTTATTTTATGACCTTCTATATTTTCTTATGAGCTTTCAAAAGTTGAGAATCATTGAATGATAAACCATCATTGTCAATATTCAAAGCTTGAATGAGGTTTAAGGTTTAAAATTCATTGTAATTGAGTGAATTACTCTTGTATAGTTGTCTGTCCACCCTTTTGAGATTTTGATTTCCATTCTAATTTCAAGCAACCCCATGTTTAAAATTTTCAAAATGAAGGGAGAATATTAAGGTTTAAAGTTTTTTATAGGGTTTCTTTCTTCTCCCTCCATTAGCGCATGGCACCTTTAAAACCTCCACAAAACTTTAAATTTTATCACTTCGTTTTGCAACATGAATCTAATGGTACAATTGCAAAATCTATTAGCCAAACCCTAGACATTGTCTCAACTTCTTTTGAACATCCTTTTAAAGTAGATCTTTGGATTTCTATTGAAGAAAACAAAAAAAAGGAGTATAACATAAACAAAGTGTTTCAAGATGTTTAAAACGCAACCCTTGGGCTAAGTTTGGGGTGGATGTGGATGGGAAAATGCATCAAGTCAAATGTAAAATTTGTAGTAAAATCAAAAGGAAAGAAAACTTATTAGCCCCTAAATTGGACAATTTTTTGGAAACAAGGCGGAGGAAAAAAAAACTTTAATTGATATTCGAAAAGTCAGTAAAGTTGGTGGCAATGACAGTAGCGGGTGAGTAGGTGAGCAACCTCATTTGGTCACTAGAATAAGAAAGAATCCTTGAAAATATTTCATGCCATGTCATGGAATATTTCTTGTATATTTTCTTTCCACATGACAAATTTATGTGACTTGGAAAAATATTCCATGGCATGGCATGGAATATTTTGTCACATCATGTGCTTGATCTTTTGGGATCAACGATGGTTTATTGACTCTAAACAGGGTTTGGCCAATAGAGTTATCAAATGCAACATCATGTGAAGGTTTGAAGGCAAAAAACTAAATGCATTTCATCATGCATGTTAATTTACAACAAATCAAATAATGATACATAATTCATAATCTTTTGGAACTTTAATGTTTATTCATTTATACATATGATGTCTTGAAATATTTTTTAAATTGCAATAAAGATTCATTAATTATTAAGGTACATGTAAATGTTTTTTGTATCCATGAATGCTTACATGTATGATGAATTTTTTTGTGTATATAAATATTACACTTTAATTTGAAAATAATTTTTTTTTAATTCTGAAATATAAATCAACTTAATAATGTGTATGTTCAATACATGCATGATTTATAATTTCTATGTAAATTCAATTTTAGTTTACAACATATCAAGTAAGGATATTTAGGTTTTTTTTTTAAAATAATGTTCAATACATGTGTAATTGAGTAATTCCATGTAAATATAATTTTAGTTTACAACATATCATGTAATGATACATAATTAATATATATTTTTTAAAAAATATTCTATTTATTCTATTAATTCCAATAAATTTTTCATCTATTATATTATATTATATTATTTATGATTAAATTATAATAATTTTAGAATAATTAGTAAATATATTTAGTAAATTCTCATATATTTTCAGAAATTATTTTTATTTAACACTACTATGCTATAAAATATATTTATTCTTTAATATTTATTATACTAGGTTATTTAATAGTTCCAACAAGTAGATAAAAATACGAATTAAAATAGTCAAATAACTAGCTTAACCTAATTACTAGCTAAAATATTATTATTGATGTTATTGTTGTAATTGTAATCAAATATTAATTATCCCAACATTATAATGATTATTGTAATTAGAATATCATATAAAATATATTAATGAATATTTATATTTGAGTTAATTCTTTGTTTTATGAAATGTTAATAAGAATTCATAATGAATTTCGAATTTTTAAAAAATTCAGTGATAATTAATTATTTAATAAATAAATAAATTTAAATTGCTGATTTTTCCCAAAAAAAAGTTAATCACCATATTATTTAATAAACGATGATAATATGTTTAATTATACAACTATATGGTTAAAAATAGTTGATGAATAATTACTATAAGTAATTAAGGTAATCAAGGTAAGTAGACCTAGGCTAGGTAGATTATTAGTTCAAGTCCAGGCCTAACTAAGTTTAGACTAGCTTGTACAACTATATTACAATTATTTGAATTGCAACTAGGTTACAACTGAGGTAGACAGTAAATGTTACCCTATCATCGAACATTTTCAAGTTTTCCCTCATTTCAACACCAAATTTAACATGTTTTATGTCATTAGAAGCGCAAAACTGAAAGATACAAATGTTTTATTGAACCTCAAAAGCAAAGGAACAAAGTAGAGAATGCAAGAAAAGAAAGAGTGATATTTTGTCTCAAATTTTGTCTCTAGACCCCCTTTACTTCTAGCAACTATATCTTGCTCATTTTTCATTCATTTTGAATGATTTCAAAGGCTACAAATGCGCTATCTCAAAATCTATGAAAAAATTTTAAAGTGAAAAGTTAAGAAAAATAATTGTTGAAAAGTTGAAGCTTCAAAATCATACTGAACATTTATGAAAAAATCCAAAGCACAATCCCCTTCACTTTGAAAGGGCATATCTTGCTCAATTTGGATACTTCAAGTGGAAGATTACAAAATTGTTTTAAGTTTCAAAAGGAACATACCATGGACAAGAGAGTTATAGTGATCCAATATTGTTAAGTGTTTGGTGATAGGTGTGTTTTCCCTAGGTTACAACAAAACTTTTATCCCATATTGTTTGGTTTCCATTCCATGAATCCAAACTATATAAAGTAGTGCACTAGGATTATTGGAAAACACAATAAACATGAAAATCTAATAGCCATTTGGGATGAGCTAATAAAAAAGGTTCAAACTTAAAGGCTAAACCAAATGAAATAGGACTTCATTTATTAATTGCCATGTGGTTTAGATCTAGGCCTAACATAGGTGCCTAAATCTAGCCCTAATTTAAGCCTAGATTAAATGGCCTATGTTTAGGTTTTAACCTAGGTGCGTAAGTTTAAAGGTAATTTATTTTTAAACACCATGTGGCTTAAACTTTTGATGTGGATGTGCCATGTGTAATTTATATATTTGTTGACCCTAAAATTTGTGAGCATGCCACATGTCATTTAAAATTGCATTGACCCCACATTTTATGAATGTGCCACATGTTAACATTGTCAATGTGGCACGTGTCACCAAACCACTGGCCAAATGTTAAATTTACATAGTTGCAACATAATTGAAATGTTCAACTTACATATTGCAACATAATCGAAATGTTCAACTTACATAGTTGTAACCTAGTTGAAATTATAATTGTATTTTTGGCTGATGTCATGTTTAGTTAGCAAATGAAATTCATCCATTAGTCGAATGCAGTTGACAACATCCCTCAACTATATTAGTAGAACAATTTTCAACTAAATTGATAAATAGTGGCACACAGTGGCTATTGTTGTGATGTTGACACGTGGCATACATTTTCGACTATAATTTCATTCTTGACTTGTGCTTTTGAACATTATTGGTTAGCAATTGTAAAAAATATTTCACAATTGCAAAAAAATAAATTGCAACTATATGTGTAGTTTTCGATTTGGTTTATAGTTGAACAATAGTTGAAAATGTAGTTGCAAAAGGGGGGGTTTTCTACTAGTGTGTGTATAAGGTCTATTTATTTTGCTTCATCCTTTCAATGTGCAATCATTTTTATTCTCAATTATATCTCCTTGTTCCTTTTGTTTTTCATTAGTTTTCTCATGAGTTGTCCTTCTTCTAGCACAAGATATTTAAAGTTGTGAATGTGGCTATGAAGCTTTATTACAAAGAGATTCTTGATAGTGGTGAGAAGTCCATTGTGAGACTTCAAGAGTGAATGGAGAGGGCTATGGAACAATTGTGCAAAGACCACTACTTTACATTTTGCAAACATTTCCATGTTTGTGATTTTGCATTTGGTTCGAGTTAGATCCGAATTCATTATGATATGAACTTTGAACCCAAGATGTTCATAGAGAAGTTGCAAATGTTGGCTTATTCTTGTGTGTCTCCATAACAAAAACTTGCTTGACTCAAGTAATGGAATGAATCCAATGTCTTGATAGAGGCGAAAACATTCCCCAAGCAAAGCTTCTTGGACATTCAATTTGACATATAGCTCCATAAGGCCACATTATGTAATTAATAAAAAAAGTCAAAGCCTTCTCGTTGACCCAAATCATTACATTTTGAAAATTTGGAAAGCCTTTTTTTTCCCCATGACTTTATTTCATTTTTGCCTTCCATTCACCAAAGTGTAGGTCCATACTGATTAAAACATCTAGATCCTAGAACTTCTACCCTATTATATAAGCCATCCACCTTTATCAAAAGTCATGGTCTTATTTAACAAGTAACAAGCACATCCAAAAACCATGACATACTTATAATTAAACACCTTACAGCCTAGAACATTCAAGTGCTACTTACACTTGTACATAGGAAACAAAAAGTAACATGGAGGCCCTATCATCCTTAAGCTAAGCCTTATTTAAATTGATACAAAAGTTCAAACCATTTGTTCACCAAGACCCATTTACTTAGTTTTCCTAGTAAGGTTCAAGTCCAAAAAGTTTCAAAAAACATTTAACATCTTGATGAAGATTTAGTACCCACACCTTTTTTAATTCGAACTTCTTTAGCTTGGGATGAGTGTGTGGATATAGTTTTCTTCATTGCACTAGCTACATTACGAGTGACCTTGGGTGGTTTTGCATGTTTCTTATTGGAGGTTGTGGCTTCTTCCTTATTGGCTACAATTTCAACACTATTTGAAAGGTTTGCAACTTCTAAAAACTTACCATCTTCTTTCACCTTGAAAAAATCACAAAGAAATTCCACTAGTACTAAAATAGACCCCTCCTTTTCACAATTATTGATCATTAAGGCATTTCACAACACCTTCGTCAAGAAATCACCAACATTTACCCTTGTGCCCAACCCAATCTTTTGATTCTCTAACTTGTTTGGAGAAATTGCCACAAATTTCTTAGAAATTGTAGACTTACCCAAAGGGTTAGATTCACGTCAGGACATCTTTGCAACAGTTTTAGTTGCAGTAATCACTAGCAACACCAAAAAGTCACTAGGATTGGTCATCAAGTTTTGCATACCTTCACCATCCACCTTTTCTAACACACCTACATATAACACATGTATATCAATGCACTTGGGCTATCAAAACAAACATGGACATACCAAGTTCTAAATTACATAAAGATTTGGAATTACAACAAAAGAAAATAATCAAGAAATGTATAAAATTAGAATTTAAATATGACATTCATTTGAATCATTTGTAATGGTAGATGTAGATTTGATCAACTTCTTTTCATCTTCCTCTTTGTCTATTTCTTCAAAAAGCTTGATCTTGGTTAGCGGCTCTTCATTTATTGACCTTTTTTGTGTTTATAGCTGGGAAGATGCAACTAAAAAAGGTTGGCCCAAATCTACCTCATCCTAAACCTTCTTTTCATGAGCATTTTTTTCTTTAACCTCCTTTTCTTGGAATTCTTTTGGAACAAGTGACTTACCTTGTAGATCATTAAGCTTAGGTGATGAGTGTGACTTTGTCAAAGAGGACAAAAGGGTTTCTGTTTGTGGCAAATTTGTGGATGAAAAGATTGTTGTGGGATTCAGGTGTTGAATAACACTGAGATTGTAATGCATCCCCCATGAAGTTATTTGACCCATACTCAATGCACATGTCATCCTTGGTCAAATCTGCAACTATGTAAAGCTACCCAACATAAATTATTTAAAAATCTATCCAAAAAATCTAATTAATTAGAGATGTGATTGAGGCAAATTTAGATTAATTATTTAGTATTCTGACATGGCACTATGCAATAATGTTGAAATCAATAACTATGCAAAAATCTCAATAGAAGTTTTTAGATTGAAGTATTTGGATCTCCACTCACCAAAGGTCTTTAAATCAAGTCTAGACTTCGCAACTTCAAATACACCTACCACCATATCCTTGTGTAGTTCATGAATATGCATATCTTTAGAATTTTTTTTCATATCTTCATATGTTTCACAAATTCCCCAACTTGACCACCAGTTTGGGTGCAACTTTTGTTTACACACACAACACTTGTTTGAATTTTGCAACATTGCACAAAAACAAAAGGGATGGAAAGTGTGTTTACAAGATGTGATTGCAATGTCAAAACAATGGAACCACTAGTTGCAATATCCACATGGTTGAACAATGATGACAAATCTTCTACCATCATTTGTAGGATTCTCTGGAGGAATAATGGGGTTAGGCTGGAAAGACATACCACCACCTTTTTTCATTGCTTACAACTAAAAATGGATGCTACCTTGTTCAAGCACCAATTTTTCAGCTTCCTTCCAACCTTTTGTAGTTCTAACACAAGCATTTCAAACTCCTCATTTGCATTTTGCCACCAAGCCTCACCTATGAGGGCCATCTTTTTTTTGTCTTCAGCTATAATTCTTTTTTTATGAAAGTTCCCCTTCCAACTTCAGCTTTTGTTCCTGAAAATCATTAATAACATTAATCTCCCTTGAAATAATTGCACCAGTACTAGATGTTTGCCCCAAACCAAATGTATTATCTGTCTACCCCAAACTATTAATTTGCTCTAGACTAGCAATGACTATAGATTGTTCCAATCAAGTAGTCACATAATGAATCAACCTGAACAAGATAAATCCCTAACCTCATGAAAGCAAGTATGAAAACATGATCAATTATTAAATTTTGATCTCAAGGTGGTGGAACTACTTTAATCCATCTAAACAAACAAGATAATTCATCTATTTCTAAGAGCCTCAATTATCATGTGTAAAGATAAAAGACTTGGTCCAAGACACATACCTGTTGATTCATTAAAGTTTAGTGTTTTGCCTCCATAGTTAAGATTTTTGCCTCGGCTATTTGACATGCTAATTTGCGATCTTCCATGCTGAACTTTAAACCAATCAAGTGATCTTGTAGACATTTTTTCTTCTTTTCAAGTTGCTTCAAACGTACATTAACCAACTTCCAAATTGATTGTTTAAGTGCCAATACTTCCTCCACCTTGCCAACATCTTCATTAAACATTGGCTTTGTAAAAGGCATGCATGCATAAGAAAAGTTTGCATCCTTTTCAAACTTTAGAATTGTACATCCAAAGCTTGTACCTTCTTGTGATTGTTGTGAACCTTCATTGACATTTGTCAATGACTTTTCCATTTTGGGCTTATTCATTGTGCCAATGCTTTAGGCGTTGAGCGTTTTCCTTTATAGTGGCAATAGTAGCCTTGGCCCAATTAATAGGATGTTCATTTTATTATATTATCCAACCCTTCACAAACCATATCATCAACTCATTGTTGGTGATATGACCTATGCCATTGATCTTCCAATACAATGTTTCGATGTCTTTCCTTGTGTTTGATGGAAATATGGATTAATGGTTTTGAACCTTTTGACATTGCTAAAAAAACTTGCAATATCCATTGTAGTTACATGCTCATCCATCAATTCCCACTTGGGATCTAACCCTTTTGATGGTAGTTGCCTAACCTCCTTAAAAAATATGGCATTTTGACATTTGAAATCAACCCATGCCCACCTAGGATATTCCTTATCAATATTCCGCTTGGGCTTCCTTTCTTCCTTGCCCATGATCGACACTTGTAACATTGCAATGTGATGATTACATAAACTATTCTTAATTAGAAGAATACAATGACAAAAAATGCATTATAATTAAGTTTTAACCACTATGTACTAGACTATGTATGATCAATAGGAAAATAATGATATATGTAGTTACTCAAGTTGATTTCCATACAATGTTTGGACTTGTATGTAACTAGACCATTTGAAAGTACATACTTGGGTTTTGTAAAAAGGTTTATGCTTGTAATGGAATATTTTGCATATAATCAACCAAAAACTTTCAAGTTGAAAATGAAATGTAAAATTCAAATAGGAATTGGCAAAGGCAACTATGGCACTTGAAGTATTTCTTGGATGAATTACAAGCATAACTACAGTCATTCATAGAACATGGTTTAAATCATTGATAGTTTAAACACAAACCTTATTTGCGAACAACTACAATACCATTCACAATGAAATATTTGGAAAAAGTCAGAGTTGCTTGAGTTTTGTAGCAAAGTTCTTTCACCCTACAAGGTCATAATAAGCAATTCATTGTATGCTTTCACAAAATATTCATCAAGATGGCTTAATAGACTACAACCAAAGTGCCAAAATGACTTGTGACTAAAGGTAACAAAGACAAATTGAAGAATTCAATGACTTTTTATTGTGCAAATCTAAACTACCCACCCATAATCAAGACCTTGTGGGTTAAGTACAAGAAGATTTCACAAAAAAAATCATAGCCTTGGAAACCAATTGCATATTCAAAACTAATTGTTATAAGATGGCCAATTCTCAACTCCTCTAATTTAAGCAATATGATTCCCTTGGTCTATGATACACCATAATCACCTTAGACTTCCTTCAATCAGTTGAGATGTTAGTGAGTTTAAATCCAAGGGTTTAGATTGGATTCTTTGCAACATTTACCTCATAGGAATAATTTTGCACCTCAAAAAAATTTGAAAGTTCAACAATAAAATGTTAATTCTTTTGAAGAGTCCTTTGCAAATGACTAACAAGGAAATAAAAGGGCTTAAAGTGGTTTGTAAGCACCATCCAATTTACATAACCAAATTTGCATCTTTAAAAATGTTAAAACTTCCAACCACAAGGTGTTTTGCCTTACAAACAATCTTCAAAAAATATCAACCACTAAATTAAGCATTCAAGATGGTTGGTAAAAAACATTTAATTTACAAACTAATAACTTTGCTTCTTAAAAAGTACCTACATGAACAAGAAGAAGTTAGTCATGAAAAAAAGTCCTTTAAAAATGATATTGACCACTAATTTCTAAGGATGTAAAGTGGTTAGTGAGGAAAACTTATTTCATAGACTTGTATTTTTGTACTTCAGCAAATACATGACAACAATAAGTTGTTTGTGTTTATCAATTGTCCTATGAAAATGATCAAGCAATGAATTTAAGGAATGAAAATGGTTGGTAAACAACACTTACTTGACAAACTAATATTTTTGCACCTTAAAAAATATTGGAGATTAGTAATAATCCGTTGGTCCTTATCAATAGTCTTTACGAAATGATCAATCATTGAATGTAAGGATAAAAATGGTTTGTGAACAACAATTGTTTGATGGACTTGTAGTTTGTAGCTTAGTGAGAACTTGAGGACAACAATAAATTGTTAATCCTTGCAAACAATCTTTTAAGAAAATCATCCACTAAATTTAAAGATTAGATGAATGATTGGTAAGCAATATACATGCTTAACAAAAATAAATTAACACCTTGAACATGACTTAAAAAGTCAAAGACAAGGTGTTAGTCCTAAAATGCAACATTATGCAAATTATTAAAGTGATGGTCAAATTAATAAAATTTACAAATGGTTTATTACTTACTTTGAAAATAACAACTAATCACCTTCAAAAACATGGGGTCAAATATACAAAGAGTTAGTCTTGGGACATAATGCTCCAATGCAGATGTAAATCCATTAAACATGTAAGGTTTAAAATGTTTTGTGAATGTAATTTGCTTTGATAGAAATGGGGCATGGATTTGGAAAATACTTATAAGGTCTTGACTACTTCTTTGCTCCAAGACCCACCAAATTACAAGTACTTGGTAATGCAGCTCTTATAATGACAACCAAAAAAGGCATTAAAGTATATTACACATATGAGATCCCAATCCCAGGCTTCCAAAGGGACAACCTTCTTGCACCAGGGACACAATAGTCTTGAAAAAGAACTCATGAATCCAACCACACAATGGTAAGATGTGAAGAAAAATTGGACAACAAAAACATACTAGATTTGTAAGTAGTACCAAAACCAAATAGTCCCATGTTGTAACAATTTGACCTTCACAACTTGAAAAAGCTCATGCACCCTACTTAGAGTTTGCATAGAAGTGGAGGCATAAGTGTTTTTGTAGTCACTATTTGCAATGTGGGGAAGGAATCTATGGCCCCTTCCTTGATGATGATCAAACATGGTCTTTTAAAAACTTGTTGCCTATCTGGGATTTTGATGATTGATTTCCACTTCTTCTTTGATGGGGATTGCTTATGTGAGGGTGATTCTGCAGATGGAGAAGTTTCAAACTTACATAATTGTTTTATAATTTTTGAATGCACATAACCATGTACTTGTAAATGAGTTTGGCTTGTTTCTATTGTAAGGTTATAATTTCTATTTTCTTTTACTAGGCTCTTTAGTGGGGTGTAAAAAATATCATCTTCAAAGTCCTCTCCATCCCATGCAAACCTCTTGTCACCAAATTTGCATCTACACAATAATTCCCAAACTACATTACTAATATGACATTCCTTAGCTAACTTATGTACATTAATAGACTTTGTCAAATATTAGTTACAAGTGGTGGCCTTTATTAAACCCCAAACCTTAACAACAATACAAACTATACATCCAATGTATACAAATCGGCTATGGTACAAAACTGGAAAAAACCCCAAAAAAAACACTTTGAAAAACATGGCTTTTAGTTATGTTGTACCTCATGAAGGGTAAGGGGTCGAAGCTTAAGTCTCCAAGATGGGAGTTGTAACCTTCCTTCAGGATTCTTGCATGATGGTCCTCCCAAGTTCTTACTTATCGAGCTCCTCCATGAACTCAAATTACTGTGTTAATTTGCTAGACATGTCCTTTTTGCTTTTGCTATGCAAGAAACCCAACATTCTAATGTACCTAATGTAGTTAAATACAAAAATGAAAAGGACCATCATCAACAACTATTACAAGTTCATGAAAACAAAAAATAACTATCCTAGCTTAGTGAAAAGAAAAAAGAAGTGTTTAAAATCACAAATTTTTACTAGCGATGAAATTGTTGGTGCTCATGGCTCATGAAAGTTCTTGCTTGTGTATTCTTCAAGCTTTTTGTTTTGCTTGTAAATCAATACATTAACAAGGAAATTCACACCTAAACTTCAATGCATGCTATCAAATTGTTGTCAACTTCAAGAGT